>OGOZ01000291.1_pt1 | contig 36375 bp, 45 predicted proteins | sample 1552801 | NCBI WGS metagenome assembly OGOZ01 (sample SAMEA2580196, study PRJEB22360) | human gut metagenome | biome: human gut; feature: human-associated habitat; material: faeces | place: Denmark | collected 2008/2010 | reverse complement strand
ACCAGTGAAATGGCAGATTCAGAGTCTGCTGCCTTACCGCTTGGCTATACCCCAAAAAAAATGGCTGGGGTAACTGGATTCGAACCAGTGAAATGGCAGATTCAGAGTCTGCTGCCTTACCGCTTGGCTATACCCCAAAAAAAATGGCTGGGGTAACTGGATTCGAACCAGTGAAATGGCAGATTCAGAGTCTGCTGCCTTACCGCTTGGCTATACCCCAACAGCAATTTATATTATACATATATTTTAGGAGATGTAAAGAGAAAAATGACAAAAATTCGTACAAGATTTGCACCAAGCCCTACAGGGTACATGCATATCGGTAATTTAAGAACAGCTTTATACTGTTATTTGATCGCTAAACATCAGGGTGGCGACTTTATTTTAAGAATTGAAGATACTGACCAGAACCGTGAAGTTGAAGGTGCGACTCAGTTAATTTATGATATTTTAACTGAAACTGGTCTTAACTGGGATGAAGGACCAGATAAGCCTGGAGATTGTGGACCTTATATCCAGTCTGAAAGACTTCCTATTTATCATGAATATGCTAAGAAGCTTATTGAGCTAGGCGGTGCTCATTATTGTTTCTGTGATAAAGATGCTGACAATGATTATGATCCTTGTCGTATGCTTGATCAGGCTGAAATTGATGAAAAGCTTGCAGCAGGTGTTCCTTATGTTATTAGACAGACTATTCCTGATAAGGGTAAGGCTACTTTTGATGATGAAATCTATGGTCATATTGAAGTAGATTGTACTACTTTAAATGATTCTATCTTAATTAAGAGTGATGGATTCCCTACTTATAACTTTGCGAACGTTGTAGATGACCATTTAATGGGTATTACTCATGTTGTACGTGGTAATGAATATTTAGCTTCTACACCTAAATATAACCTTCTATATGATGCATATGGATGGAATAGACCTACTTACATCCATTTACCACCAGTAATGAAGGATGAACATGCTAAGCTATCTAAGAGAAATGGTGATGCATCTTACCAGGATTTAACAAAACAGGGTTATTTAAAAGATGCTATCCTTAACTACATCGCATTACTTGGATGGTCTCCAGCTGATGAAGAAATCCTTTCATTAGATGATTTAATCAAACAGTTCAACATTGAACATATTTCTAAAGCTCCAGCTATTTTTGATATTGATAAGTTAAAATGGATGAACGGTGTTTATTTAAGAAACATGTCATTAGAAGAATTCCACAAAGTGGCATCTCCTTACTATGACTTCATCACTATTCCTGTAAATACATTAGAAATCTCTAAAGCATTACAGCCACGTGTTGAAAGATTAGCTGATATCCCAGAATTAATGGACTTCGTAAATGAAACATTACCATTTGATGCATCTATCTATAAACATAAGAAGATGAAGACTAATCCTGAAAACTCTTTAGAAGCATTAGAATTATCTTTACCAGAACTTGAAAAGTGGGAAGATTATAATGATGACGAAGGATTAATGAATATGATGATGGATATCGCTAAGAGCCATGAATTAAAGAATGGACGTATTATGTGGCCTATCCGTGTAGCATTATCTAATAAAGCATTTACTCCTGGTGGTGCTGTAGAAATTGCTCATATTCTTGGCAAAGAAGAAACTTTAAGAAGAATTAGAGTTGCTATCGAAGATTTAAAGAAATCAGTTGCTGAATCAGCAGAATAAAAACAAGAGGCTCGTTTGAGCCTCTTTTAGTATACTTTCTTATAGTTTGCAAGTGCACCGATTAGGTTAGAATCATTGTTGTATTTACATTGTACTAACTTAACTTGTGGAATAGGCACAGGCATTTTTTCATAGAGTTCATCTAAAGACTTCTGGATATAAGTCATTAAAATGCCTTGGTTTTTATATTAATCCTGGAATAAAGGAGTAGAAAGATAACGGTCACCTGTATCTGGTAGTAAGGCTACAATAGTCTTTCCTTTGTTTTCTGGTCTTTTTGCAAGTTCAATCGCAGCATAAACAGCAGCACCTGAAGAAATACCTACTAAGATACCTTCATTCTGACCTACTTCTTTACCAGTCGCAAATGCATCTTCATTAGTTACACGGATGATTTCATCATATACCTTTGTATCTAAGACATCAGGTACGAAACCTGCACCGATACCCTGAATCTTATGTGCACCACCCTGTCCAGTAGATAGTACTGGAGATGAATCTGGTTCTACTGCAACTACTTTTACGTCTGGTTTCTTATCTTTTAAGTACTGTCCTACACCAGTCACTGTACCACCAGTACCTACACCAGCAACAAAGTAATCGACCTGACCATCTAAGTCTTCAAAGATTTCTGGTCCTGTTGTTAAATAGTGTGCCTGTGGGTTAGCTGGGTTAACGAACTGTCCTGGAATATAGCTGTTTTCAATTCCTTCCGCAAGTTCATTTGCTTTCGCAATAGCCCCCTTCATTCCCTTGCTTCCGTCTGTTAAGACAAGTTCAGCACCATATGCTTTCATTAATGTACGTCTTTCTACAGACATTGTTTCTGGCATAACAATAATAATACGATAACCTCTTGCAGCCGCAACAGAAGCTAAACCAATACCTGTATTACCTGAAGTAGGTTCAATTAATACAGTATCTTTATTGATTTTGCCTACTTTTTCTGCTTCATCAAGCATATTCTTCGCAATTCTATCCTTAACACTTCCTGCGGGATTGAAGTATTCAACCTTTGCGATGACCTTTGCTTCTAAGTTATATTTCTTTTCTAAATGTGTTAATTCTAATAATGGTGTATGGCCAATTAACTGGTCAGCACTAGTGTATACCTTACTCATGTTAATTTTCCTCCGAATTTGTTATTTTACTGCAGCAAAAGCCTGATCTAAGTCTGCAATAATATCATCGATATGTTCAGTACCAATAGATAATCTAATAGAATTCTGCTGGATACCTACCTGTTTTAATTCTTTTTCATTCATTTCTGCATGTGTAGTAGAAGCAGGATGAATAACTAAAGATTTCACATCTGCAACGTTTGCAAGTAATGAGAACAACTGTAAATTGTCAATGAAATCTTTTGCTTTTCTTGCATCACCCTTGATGTTGAATGTAAAGATTGATCCACCACCATTAGGGAAATACTTCTTATATAATGCCTGCTGAGATGGATCTGTAGATACTGAAGGATGTGATACAGATTCAACCTGTGGATGGTTATTTAAGTATTCTACAACCTTTAATGTATTTTCTACCTGTCTTTCTACACGTAATGAAAGTGTTTCTAGACCCTGTAAGAAGATCCAAGCATGAATTGGTGAAAGAGTTGCACCCATGTCTCTTAATAAAATAGCTCTAATTCTTGTAATATAAGCAGCTGCTCCTACATCTTTCGCAAAGCTTACACCATGATAAGATGGGTTTGGTTCAACAAGCTGTGGAAATTTATCTGCATGTGCCGCCCAGTCAAACTTACCTGCATCAACGATGACACCACCAATAGTAGTACCATGACCACCAATAAACTTAGTTGCTGAATGAATAACAACATCAGCACCATATTCAATTGGTCTAATTAAATAAGGTGTACCAAATGTGTTATCAATGACTAATGGTAAACCATGTTTATGTGCAATCTTTGCGATTGCTTCGATGTCTACAACATCTGAATTAGGGTTACCTAAAGTTTCAATATAAACAAGTTTTGTGTTTTCCTGAATAGCATCTTCAAATGCCTGTGGATTTAATGCATCTACGAATGTAGTAGTAATACCATAATCAGTAAATGTATGTTTGAATAGGTTGAATGTTCCACCATAGATGTTTTCTGCAGATACGATATGGTCACCTGCAGACACTAAGTTTTGTACTGCGTATGTCACTGCAGCTGCACCAGAGCCTACCGCTAAGGCGGCTACACCACCTTCTAAAGCCGCAATTCTTTTTTCGAATACATCTTCAGTTGGGTTTGTTAGACGACCATAGATATTACCAGCATCCTGTAATGCGAATCTAGCTGCTGCATGATCTGAGTTATGAAAAACGTAAGATGAAGTCTGATAGATAGGTACTGCACGAGCGTCAGTTACTGGATCAGCTTCTTCCTGTCCTACGTGTAATGCAAGTGTTTCGAAATGATAGTTTTTATTAGACATGTATGTTTCCTCCTTAACCCTATTTGTTTGATAGGTTAATGGGATTATAGCAATGATAAACCTACTAGTCAACTATATTTATAATATTTTTTATGAATATTTCGTATTTTCTAAATTTAATTGATTTTATTTATGATTATATGACATAATCATCGCCATTTGATGAAGCAGGTACTAAATCACTTAAAGAAACACCTTCTAAATAGTCTGTAATCACTTTATGTAAACCAGTCCACATAGGTAATGTATTACAATAAGATGCTCTTTCACATGTATTACATTCATCTGCTAAACATGATACAGGAGCTAATGTTCCTTCAGTAATCTTAAGAATAGAAGCAACACTATAGTCTTCTGGAGCATGTGTTAAACGGTATCCTCCACCTTTACCTCTTAAACCTTCTACAAAGTGTTCTTTAGATAAAGATTTAATAATAATTTCTAGATACTTTTCAGAGATATTCTGTCTTGCAGCTATTTCTTTTAATGGTATATATTTAGAACGATCATGCTGTGCTAAATCAATCATGACACGTAAAGCATAACGTCCTTTAGTTGATATCATCATCATCTATTCCTCCTTTTACATATACCTAGTATACTAGGGGGTTAAAGGGTAAGTCAAGATTAATAGAAATTGAACGTTGATGTAACAGATAGTTGATGTTAGAATTTTAATTGGTGAAAAAATATGAGTAGAAAAAATAATTTATTTAAACTTGATTTGTTAGTATTAGCCATTCTTTATCATGGAGATTGTTATGGTTACGAAATATCAAATCAGATCAGAGAAAAAAGCAATCAAGTCATTGATTTAAAAGATGGTGTTTTATACCCGATATTATATAAATTAATGGAAGGAGAGTATATCTCTTCTTCTGAAAAACAGGTAGGAAGAAAGATACGCGTCTACTATCATTTACTTCCAAAAGGAAGTGATCTTCTACTTGAAATGATGAAAGAATATCATGATATGGTTAAGAGTATTAATCATATATTGGAGGAAATTGACGATGAGTAAACCATTAAAGAAATATAAGAAAGAATTAAAATCTTTATTTAATAATGTACCAAAAGAAAAAAGGTCTGTATATGACCATATATGTAAAACTATTGATGAGTATCCTAATGTAGATACAATGAGCTATGATGACTTAGTTGAACAGTTTGGGGAACCTGAAAATATTTATTATCAGTATATTGATGATAATGATTTGTATTCACCAGTGCAAAAGCATAAGAGAAGTTACAAGAAAATCTTTATAACTGTTTTAGTATTAATATTGGTTGCATTTGTAGTAGAGTTTATATCTATTGCATATGAAGCAAGAAAAAGTTTTATAAATAGAGAAATAGTTGAAATCACGTATGATGATTAGTCAATATATAAAGGGGAATCAATTAAAGGCCGATTTACATATAACGGCAATAGTGCAACATGTATCAATTCTGATATAGAAACTACTTGTCCTAGTCCTCTTTGGAAAATCACTAATAAATCAGCATCTAAATCTTTGAAAAAAACTATTGCATCAGCCATAGAAAAAAACATATAAATGGTATCTGCTTACAAACAGTTCCAAAGAAAGTAACACTTACATGCAAAGTTATCTTAGTTATTATTAAGATAATTCACTACAAAATTAAATTATTTAAGTTCCTCTTTTGCAAATGGGTGGTGATTATTCGCTTATTTACTATGTTTAGAGCTCATTGCATCTCGATATCGCACTCGTTTTGGCGACAAAACTGCCATTTCTATAAATTTTAATACCTTATCATACTTATCCTTTGGGTCATTCATAATGAACCAAAATAGATTCAGCTAGTCTTGGAGGTGTTCTCTGTCATAGGCTCCGTGATTTCTTATGAATTGTTTCAATAATAAATGAAGATTATTAACTGGATATAAAGGGTTGTCTTTATCTGATAGACCTTTTGTTTCTCTTGTTGAGTATACTTCGCTTCCCAGTTCTAATTCTTCATCAATATACTGTGAGAATGCTCATCATCATGCACTAATATAGAGCTTCTTGCAATATGCTTACTGTATGTTTTTTTTGTTGATTTTCTTGAGGGTTTTGATGTTCCTGTAACTATAAAAATTGATTTTGTCTCGTTACATGCAACACCAACACCTATTTTATTTCTAGAAATTCCTCTTAGTTTCTTTCCATCTTTTGTCGCTAGTTTACTTTTTGTCTTTGTAAAATAGGTTTCATCTAAATACACTATACCATCTACTACAACATCGTCTTGTATTCCTTTTAAGACTTCAAATGTTTTAATCAGCCAATATTTACCTGTAGTTGGTGAATTTCTATCATCGTAGGCTGTTGAATTTATAGAATGAAATTCAAACAAATGCAGTAAATACTCAATCCATTCTGAAATAGGAATCTTTTTTGAATCAAAGATTGTATTTGTCAAAGCTGTGAAGCGTTTACCACATCCTTTACAAATATATCTCTGTGTTCCGTCTTTCTTATGCCCATACTTTGTAAAATCATGTGATCCACAGAATGGACATTGTTTTATGTCTAAAGAATTTATAAAGTCTATTTCTGAAACAGATGATGCTGCATGTTTAGCGTTGTACCATTCTTGAACAGTATTTTCAACAAGCAATTGTCCTTCCGATTTCTCTAGATTTTCAGACCAAGTAAACGAACGTAAAGATGGATATTTTCTACGTTCTTTTTTATTCATTTGTGTTTGGCGGTTCGGAGTTTCACGAGATGAATAACCAGAACCGCCAAGTTCCTCTTGATGGTTATTCACCTCATGAAGCTCTTCAAGAGCTTGCCTTTCTACAAGCATTCCAATTATAGCACTCCCTGTAACAAATTGCTACTTACCACCCATTTGCAAATGAGGAGCTTTATGTAAAAAGCCTACCACTAGTGGTAGGCATACACAAAATAATATTATTCAAAACTAAGATAAATTTCCTTTAGCACTACATGTAAGTATTACTTTCTTTGACACTGTTTGTACACAAATGCCTTTTATATAATTCTTCGCTGTCGCTGATGCAATTGCTTTATTCAAAGATTTTGAAGCAGATCTATTAGAAATTTTCCAAGTGCTGCTTGGACAAGTAGTTTCTATATCAGCGCTGATGCATGTTGCACTATTGCCATTATATGTAAATCTACCCTTAACTGATATTGTCCACAAAACGATTTTATCATTTTTATATGAAATTTTTTTACTTCCAGATGTTGTGCGTGATGATCTCAGAAAACCAACTTCATCTTGAATTAGCTCAATTTCTATGTAATCACCATTCTCTAAAAAATATTTTGTTACTGAAACATTGTCTGCTCTACAAGGAGTTACATTCAAAAAAAGTAACACTAATACAAAAACAATCTTAAAAAACTTCTTCATTTATTAATTCCTCTTATAATACTTCCTAATTATCATATGTGATTTCTATCACTTCTCTGTTGATATAGCTTTTTCTTGACTGATATGCAATATATGCAAACTCTAATACAAAAGCGATCAATATTAATACTAAAACAGTTATAAACACTTTCTTGTAACTTCTCTTATGCTTTTGAACCGGTTGATACAAATCATTATCATCAATATATTGATAATAAATACTTTCTGGCCACCAAACTATTCAACTAATTCATCATAACTCTTTTCATCTACACCAGGATACTCATCAATAGATCTATATATATAGTCGTATACTGGCTTTTTTCTTTGGACGCATTGTTGAAGAAAGATTTTAATTCCTTCTTATACTTCTTTAATGCTTTACTCATCATTCCCTCCAATACATTATCAGTATTTTCACCAATATCACGATCTTATTTCATCGATTTATACAATATTGGATACAAAACACCATCTTTTAAATCAAGATTAAATAAATTATTTTACATATATATTTAATCTTATAACACAATTTTATCATACTTCATACAATATACAAGTACTTTTGTTTTATAAGTATATTGACGTAATAGGGTTTCGTGGCATACAATAACATACGGATGATCATTCAAATATTATAAGTTATATAAGGAGAACATTTATTATGAAGAAGTTTATTATTACCAATTTATTATTATTAACATTATTATCGTTACCATCAACTGTTTCAGCATTCACAGGCTATAGAACTTACACTAATTATAATTTGTATTCAGCATGTTATAACAATTACACTGCAAAACATGCAAAAGAAACCGACAATCAATATATATCAAATTATGTAAAAAAATTTACTAACACAAATAAAGCAACATTTTGGGCAGCAGATGGAAACTCAAAAAAGATTTCAAGAACATATGATCAGCAAGTGTATACAACTCAAACAATAAAGCTTACTACAAAGAAAAACAAAGGCAGCAACGTAAGACTAGGAATGGAAAACTACAATCAAGTTGCATATACAGCAACAGTAAGTGGAGAAGTTGATTTTAGATAAGCATAAAAAGGTAGATGTACTCGTTACATCTACCTAATATATTAGGTAACTATTATGGAATTTATTCGATCACTCAAAAAACATCTATTCAATACAAAATACTTAATTGTTTTACTTGTTTTCCTATTACTTGCTTATAATTCTCTATTTCAAGAATTATATGAAGTAACAGGTTTAAGTATCTTCTTTGTGCGTACTGCATCAGATATATCCTTCTTACAGAATAATCTAACAAGACATTACATAAACGTCTTAATTATTACTGGTCCTTTGTTGACTATGATTGCTTGTTCTAGTCTATACATAGATGACTGCGAAGCTAATATGTTAGGTCCAATATTCTCCCGCATAGATAAAAATAAATATCACACTTACAATATATTCACTGTATTTATTTTAAGTTTTCTATTAGTTTTTCTCCCATTAGCTTTAGGATATTTGATTTCATTAATTTCGAATCCTATGCATCTTGCTTTAGATAATTCTAGTGGATGTCCTACATTCTACATTCAAGAATATGGCTCTAATATTCTTCTCCAGTGGAAAGCATTTAGTCCTGTACTATTCACTTTTTTCCATATCACTATAACTTCTCTTTTCTTTAGTATATTTGCATGTCTATCCTACATAGTATCTATGATTATTAACTGGAACAGATATATCCCTATCGTTTCTGTTTATTCTATTTATATGCTTTATAACATTGTTTGCATACATTTTGGACATGCTCAAATGTCTTTTTTCAATATCATTAATGCTTATTCTGATAAGATATCCGTAGGATCCATCCTCATTCTTTTAGGCATACTCATCATCTTTACTTTAATGCTTTTTAAAATAACTTTAAGAGTGGTAAACAAATGGCAAAATTAAAACAACATTTCTATGACTTAATTGTATTAGTTTCAATGTTTCTATATCCAATTTTGAGATATGATATATTCTTTCTCATTGTTGTAACGGTTTATGCAGTTGCACTCACATATGTTTTGCGCCGATATGATAATGTATTAATAAAGACAAGATATCGAACACTTAAAGAATACAAACAAAATACACTACAAGTACTTCTTACCAAAAGTATTGTTGTAGCAATCATATTGACTTTTCTCATTGCATTCTCAAATTTTTTCAGCAAACATTATACCCAGTACAATTATTTACTCATTGTCATGATGTATTTCTGTTTTTTCTCTGTATTATCTATCAGTATATACTGGCTTAAAATAAGCCTTGGTAAAACAATGATTATTCTCTTTATATTTATGATTGCATTGTTTTTTCAAAGTCCTATTACTTTTTTTGTCCAATTGTTAGTGAATGATTATTTCTGGTCTGTACCACTTAATCTTATAAAAAACAATGTCATATGGATCATCCTTTTAATAGCTACATTTATATTTTCTTATGTAGTTGACGGAGAAGGTTAGTTATGAAAAAAATCAATGTAAAATTACTTATAGTATTTGTCTCTCTTATGCTTGCAGCAACATTTTTAAAAGCAAGCACAATACAAACAACAGATCAATTATTTCTGATTGTATTTAATTATATTAACAAAAATAGAATCATGTATGTTTATAACGACTTCTTATACATACTCCCTTACTTTATAATATTCTGTTTTATTCTTCATGATATAAGACCATTCTTTGAAAATGAAGCTATGTTGAAAGTAAGATTCGTTACTTCAAAAGAAAACTTCATTTTCTTACTCATAAGAATTCTTAAAACAGTTTGTAAATATATTCTATTATCATCTGTATCTTTATTCATATATTCTTTAATATGTCATTTAAGATTTACGGGTTTTCTCAATATTGTATTTATACTCATTAATCTTATTCTCATAGAAATATCAAGTGCTCTACTCTATTGGTTTTTAATCAACCTATTTCAAGAACAATATGCATTACTTATTTCTATACTTGTTTTTTTCTTAGTTCCTATGACTGGTTTTCTAGGAACATATATCAACAATACATCTTTATCTACATATAATCTAATGACTGTAAATACAGTATTTAGTTATCAACTTCCTTTACATCTTACATTTCATTTTATGATTCATTTCATAAATATTATCGTTATATTCTTATGTGTGATTTACACATTTTACTTTACGGAGGCATAGTATGCTTGTATTAGAAAATCTTTCAAAAAAATTCAAACAAAACATGATTCTAGATCATGTTAATTATAGCTTTAAAGAAGGCAATATTTATTTAATACGTGGTAAGAATGGTGTTGGAAAAACTGTTTTATTAAAACTGTTATGCAATTTATATAAACCTACTTTAGGATCTATTAAGTACACTAATAAAGACAAGGATAAATTACTTTATGGTGTGATTATTGAATCACCTATATTTTGGAAAGATAAGACTGGATATGAAACTTTAGAATTTCTTTCTTCTATTAGAAATACCATCAACAAGTCACAGATCAATGATGCACTTAAACGTGTAGGTCTATATGATGTCAAAGATATGCTTGTAAAAAAGTATTCATTAGGTATGAAACAAAAGCTCGCAATAGCACAAGCTATCATGGAAGATCCCACTGTTCTGTTATTTGATGAACCTACTAATAGTTTAGATGATGAAGGTGTAGATATTTTCAAAAAGATCGTGAAAGAAGAAAGAGAGAAAGGTAAGATTGTGATTATTGTTTCTCATAATATCGAAGATGTAGTAGATATATGTGATAAAACCTTGTTCTTAAAGAACCAGTGTTTGAATGAGGTGGATTAAATGAAGAAAATCATACTTGTATTAATATCTCTGAGTACTTGTTTTATGGTTGGATTTGCTGGCTATTCAAAGAGTAGTTATTTACCTATAATTGGTCTAAAAGATCTAAACAGTAATAATCCTGAAGTTTCTTATGATGCTGGTCCATATAAACAATACTATTATTATAATGATTCAATGGATTTAGATTCTTTAATGAATCACTCAGATGCAGTTGTAGAAGTATCTTGTCTAAATTATGGTAAACAAACAGCTTATAGTATTCTTAGAAACTGTAAAGTAAAAAGAATTATCAAAGGTGAAAACATAAAAAAAGAAACCCATATTTATATTTATGAGCCTACTTATATGGATCCCTATAATGTTTATCCTCTTGTAAATGGGTATATCAATATGAAGATTCATCACACTTATATTCTTTTCTTAAAAAAAATCAATGCACCTTCTAGTGCACCATCCATGTATAGTAATGCTTATTATCTTACTTCTGCACAATATGGCAAATATAGTCAGGGTCATTATGAACAGACTACTCAAATAAATGAAGGCTGCAGATATAAAGATATTCAAAACCATGAAACAATCTTAGTAGATAATAAGAGCGTTACTTTATACAATCATATTCTTAAATCTCTTGAACAGCTATAATATAGAAGGTGACTTACTCCACCTTCTTTTTTTCAATACTCAAGTTCTAAGCGTGTATGAAATAATTCTTATGTAGAAGAACCGTATACGGTAGATGGTTATCCTTGGTCGTTATGACGAAGGTACGTAACCCTTCGTAATTCTTCTTTTAAGTTAAACACAGAGGTGGTGCCTAATGACAACGTATGAAATAATCATGATTATGTTAACATGTTTAACACTGATCATACACTTGTTGTTAGATTACTTCTTATCATTGTTGATAAGAACGAAAAAAAATAATCATTTTAATTTGTGGTAGGAATCTTTTATTTGAACATAAAAAAAAGAGAAGCCTAAGCCTCTCTCTTAAATGAATTATTCAGCAGCTTTACCGATGCAACCAAATACTTCCATTCTGTCTTTTACGCAGTCTCTGATAGCCTGAGCACCTGGAGCAAGTAATTTACGAGGGTCATAACCTTTACCCTGCTGATCCTTACCTTCTTCAATGTACTTTCTAGTAGCTTTCTGGAAGTATAACTGACATTCAGTGTTAACGTTGATCTTAGATACACCTAAGCCAATTGCTTTCTTAACCTGTTCATCAGGAATTCCTGAACCACCATGAAGAACTAATGGTAAGATACCAGTTTCTTTCTGGATAGCATCTAATGCTTCGAACTGTAAACCAGCCCAGTTTGCAGGGTATACACCATGGATATTACCGATACCAGCAGCTAAGAAGTCAACTCCTAAGTCAGCAATCATCTTACATTCTTTAGGATCTGCTACTTCACCCATACCAATAACACCATCTTCTTCTCCACCGATTGAACCTACTTCAGCTTCGATAGATACACCTTTAGCATGGCATAATTCAACTAATTCCTTAGTCTTTTCGATGTTTTCTTCGATTGAATAATGAGAACCATCGAACATGATTGAAGTGAATCCAGCTGCTAATGCTGCCTTAGCACCTTCATATGAACCGTGGTCTAAGTGTAATGCTACTGGTACAGTGATATTTAAAGATTCTACCATTGCTTTAACCATAGCAGCTACAGTTGTGAAACCTGTCATATATTTTGCAGCACCTTCAGACACACCTAAGATTACTGGTGCATTTAATTCCTGTGCTTCTAAAAGAATAGACTTTGTCCATTCAAGGTTATTGATGTTGAACTGTCCAACACCATAATGGCCTGCTTTAGCCTTTTTTAACATTTCTGTTGCGGAAACTAATCCCATAATATTATCTCTCCTTTTCTTTTATACTTCCATAATACTCTTTTTTCTTGTCTATTACTAGAAAAATTAAAAGATGTAAACGTTTTTATTTTACTTTATTTTCTTTTTCATTTAGAAGTCTTAAAAAGCCTTCTATTTCCTGCTTTGTATAATAAGCAGGATTATCATCAAGCATCTCTTTTAACTGCTTCTGATAGTCTTTTTGATAGCCAATACGCTTATTTAATAAGCGTATTGCAAGTGTCTGTTGATAGGCAATATCTGTATGAAGAAACTTCTTTAATTGTAAATTCGTATATTCACAAGCACAATCTAATGGAAGATCATCGATATATCCCTGAAGTCTTAAACTATGCAGATTTTTCATCTAATGCCTTCTTTAACTGTAAACAAGCTTTTTCTAAAGTACTTCTAGGACATGCTAAGTTAAATCTTTCAAAACCTGATCCTTCTTCACCAAACACATAACCTTCATCTAACCAAAGATGTGCTTTATGTAACATGAAGTCTTCCTGTTCTTCATTACTCATACCAAGTGTTCTCATATCCACCCAGGCAAGATATAAGCCTTGTGGATCAATTAAAGATACACCAGGACATTCAGTTTTAAGGAAGTGATCAAGATAATCCATATTCCCTTTAATATAATCTAGAAGCTGATTCACCCATTCATCACCTTTAGTATATGCAACTGTTGTCGCAATAAATCCTAATATTGTAGGATCAGAAATAGAATGACTCATCTTCACTTTCTTAAATTGGTCTCTTAGCTTTTCATCCGCAATAATAGCTGCAGAAGTCTGAAGTGCAGCTAAGTTGAATGTCTTAGATGCTGCAGTTAATACAATTGAAAAGTTCTTATATTCAGGATCTACTTCATAGAATGCGATATGCTTATGAGGCGCATAGACAAAGTCCATATGGATTTCATCCGATACTACAAAAACGTTATGTTTTTTACAGATATCTCCAATTGTTTTTAGTTCTTCTTTTGTCCATACTTTCCCCACTGGATTATGTGGATTACAGAAGATCATCATCTTAACGTTTTCTTCTATAATCTTAGTTTCAAATGCTTTGTAATCAAGTGTATATTGGTTATCTTTTAGATCAAGAGGCATTCTTACCATACGTCTGCCATTGTTTTTAATAGCACGATAGAACGGATAATAAACTGGTGTAAGAACCAATACACTCTCCTCTTTTTTTGTATAAGCTTCTACTGCAAGATGAAAGGCAGTGACAACACCCGGTGTAGGGACAATCCAGTCTTTTTCAACATGGAAATCATGTCTACGTTCCATCCATCCTACAACACTTTCTAAGTATTCTTCCGGAATTGTACTATAACCATAAATACCATCTAACACACGTTTAGAGAGTGCTTCTGGAATATCTGGTAATGTTTTGAAATCCATATCTGCAACCCACATAGGAATCATATCAGGATCATCTGTATGACTGGAATCATATTTTGCGCAGTTTGTATGATGTCTATCATAGACTGTATCAAAATCATATTTCATCGCAATACCTCCTGTTTATTAAACGCATCCTGTGAGAAGTGGAATAAACCAATACCGACAGACTGTGCTAAGTTAAGTGAATCAATCGCATTCGTATGAGGAATAAAGACACTTTGTCCATATGTCATATAAATATCATCGAGTCCTGATGATTCATTTCCAAAGATCAGTGAATGAGGTGTCACAGGTTTCACCTGATGAATATTCTTAGCACCCTTCAACATAAATGGATAACATTGATGATCACCAAACTCTTTAAGATACTCATCAATACTTTCATAATAATGAATACGTAAAGAGAATAATGCACCCATAGAAGAACGAACAACATGAGGATTAAAGATATCGACTGCTGGACGAATAATAGCTAAGTCCTGATAACCAAATCCTAACATTGTACGCATAATTGTACCCATATTACCCATATCCATAGGATTCACTAATACAATATGATTCCCCTTCTGTAAGGGTTCATAGAATGTTTTAAATACCCCGATTGCATAACAATTAGACTTTGGTGAAAGCTTATTAATTGTCGCATCATGAACATCAATAGGAATATGATGTAATGCACATAATTCCTTGATTTTAGGATATCCTCTGTTTTCTTCTATTGAAGAGTGTACAACAACTCTTTTCACAATATTTGGTTTATGTTCTAATAATTCTATTGTAGGAAAGACACCCAATGTATAAGAGGAGTCATCACCTTTTTTATATAACTTCATATTTTCCTCCTCTATGCATCTTCATTAATATTCTTAATAGTTTGTAATTCATCTTCCGCATTCTTTTTTAATGCTTCAAAATGTTTAGGATCTTGTTTAGCCCCTTTATCAATGAGTTCTAATAGTTCACGATATTTTTCTACTACAACCTCCATTAATGATTCTTTTACTTTGTAATCTAATTCATCACGGGCCTGCTGATGAACACGATTTAATGATTTATATTGTTCTCTAAATACAAGGTCATAATCCACCTTTGATTTTCTAGAAAATAGTCCCATAAGTACTCCTCCTTCATCTCATTTATTATACTATAGAACACAAAAATAGTCACAAATAATGTGACTATTTAGTATTCGTTGCCATAACACCTACGAGTGGATGTGGCTGATATGGTTCTTCTAGATATTGTTTTTCTTCTTCACTTAATTCAAGTTCTGTCGCAAGTACAGCTGTATCAACATGTTTAAGTTTAGTCGCCCCTACAACTGGTGATGCTACTTTAGACATCAGCCATGATAATGATACTTCACTCATAGAAACATGATGCTTTGATGCAAGTTCTTCTACACGTTGAATGATTTTTAAATCTAAATCACTTGATGCATCATATTTACCTTTCGCATATGTATCTTTTTCAAGTCTTTGTGATGTTTCTCCAGGATGCTTTGCGAGACGTCCTGATGCAAGTGCACTATATGGTGTCATCGCTATACCTTGTTCATCACAATAACGCTTCATTTCTCTTTCTTCTTCTCTGAAGATTAGATTATAGTGTCCCTGAACACTTACAAACCCTTGTAAGCCTCTTTCTTTCGCAATAATGTTGGCAGTTGCTAATTGATATGCAAAACAGTTGGAAATACCTATTTCTTTGATTTTACCTTCTTTAATGAAGTCATTGAGTATTTCTAATGTTTCTTCAATAGGTGTTTGATAATCCCACATATGCATAATATAGAGATCAATATAATCAGTCTGTAGTTTTCTTAAACTATTATTCAAACACTCAGTTAAATATGTTCTTGAATCAATAGAATCATCACTCTTAGGGGTATACTTAGTCGCAATGACAACATCTTCACGATGTCCATACTCTTTAATAGCACGTCCTAAGTATTCTTCACTTGTGCCTGATTGATAAGCCATCGCTGTATCAAAGAAGTTGATGCCTGATTCTAAAGCATGGAAAATAATCTTTTTAGAGTCTTCATAAGGTAATGTCCAGGAATGCATACCTTGAGAGGCATCTCCAAATCCCATACATCCTAAACAAGCCTTAGAAACCTTTAATGAACCAATCTGTGTATATTTCATAATAATTTCCTCCTGGACTTATCATAGTATATATAAGAATAAATAGCGAAAGACAAAAAGGTACTTCTATCCATAAGTAGACAAATAGCGGTAATTATCTATATGGAGAATGATCTTTCAATAAATCCTTTAAACCTAAGTAACGCATATGATTGATGTTGTCTACAAGTTCATCTACTGGTTCTTTCATACCATCTAGAATCCATTGAAGGACCATACTATGAGAGGCATTGGTATGGTAGAGTGTCGCAAATTTAAGTTCTTTGGATAATGGTTCTCCTATACAGTGTTCATGCCATTTTAAATCGAACGCTATACAATGATAAAGCATATGCTCTTTCAATGAATTCTGTCCATCTATTAAACAGGCTTGTTCAACGAATGTTTCATATTTCTTTAAGCTGTTTAATGTTTGAGTGAGTGATGATTTGAAATCAATGGACATATCTTCATTGAACTGATTCACAATCACTGTATCATATACATAGGCAATAAGATCATTCTTATCTAGAAAATGATTATAAAATGTCTGTCTTGAGAGTTCAGTATCCTCTAGTAAGTCGCCTATGGTAATTTTAGAAAGCGGCTTCTTATAGAGAAGTGAAAGAAGACTGTTAGAAAAAGCTTTTTTTATGTTCATGTTATTCCTCTCTTTCATATTAATTTTACAACTTTCAAGTAAAGTATGCTATTATATCATTGCGAATAAGTAATAGAAACGAGGTAAATAAAAATGAGTATACTTGCATGTCCTAAATGTCATGAACCTTTAGAAATTGAAGGTAAAACATGTAAATGCATTAATAACCATTGTTATGATATTGCCCGTCAGGGGTATATGAATCTACTTTTAAATCCTGATAAGGCATCTAATAATCCAGGTGATTCTAAAGAATCATTGATTGCGAGAAAGGCTTATCTTGATAAGGGTTATTATGATTCTATTCTTTTTGAAGTAGTGAATGAAATCAAGAAGAAGGAAGGTCCTTTAAATATCCTAGATCTAGGTTGTGGTGAAGGCTATTATACATATCGTATGAAACAGATTCTTGGTGATGAGAATACGTATTGTGGTTTAGATATTTCTAAGTTAGCTGTAAGAATGGCTACACAGTATGATAAGTCTATTCACTGGATTGTAGGTAATTCTAAGAATATTCCAGTACTTGATCATTCTATGGATGTTATTACCGCAATGTTCACTGTAGTCAATCAGGAAGAACTTGCTAGATGTATTAAAGAGGATGGTTATATTATCCATGTAACTGCCAATAGAGATCATTTAATTGAAATTAAACATTTGATTTATGATGAAGTAAGGACTAAGTCTGATAAGTATATCCGTCTTCCATTTAATGTATTAGAGAGTCATGATTTTAAGAAGACTATTTCTATTAAGAATCGTGAAGATGCATTAAATCTTTTAAAGATGACACCACATTATTATCATATCAAGAAAGAAAAGCGTGATGTTCTTGATACATTAGAAGCACTTGATGTCACTATTGATATCAAAATCACTGTATATCGTCCATGAGAATAAAGAAGCAAAGACAGCATCTTCTTATCACTATAGATGAAGAATATGAAAATCGTCCTTTATCTGATTTGTGGGCAGATCTGCATTTATCACGCAAAACAATTCATTTATTAAAACAGAATAAAGACTATAAAATCAATCATGTATTTAATATGAATCCTATACTTCATACAAATGATGTATTAGATGTTCTTGCTTATGAACATGATGATGAAACATATGCTCCTGACTTTCAGGATATAGATATTGTATATGAGGATGATCTGATTCTTGTTGTGAATAAACCTATTGGGATTGCGGTTTATCCAGATGATCCTCATAAGACAGACAGCTTATCTAATCGAGTGAGTGCTTATTATATGACACAGGGATATGATATTCCTGTTCGTTATATTCATCGTTTAGATAATGATACAAGCGGTTTAGTAGTATTCTGTAAGTGTCATTTAATACAGGCTTATCTAGATCATGCATTGTCAATTAAAGAGATACAAAGAGAATATCTGGCTTATGTAGAGGGTCATATCAAAGAAGGTAAGGAATATAAGATTGAACAGAACTTAGGTAAAGATAGACACAGTCCTTCTAAGATGCGTGTTTATTCTAAGGGTATTCCTGCTGTGACTTATTACCAGTGTCTAGAGAATAAGGAAGATCATGCACTTGTAAGATGTCGTCTAGAGACTGGTAGAAAGCATCAGATCCGTGTTCATATGGCTTCTATTGGTCATCCTATTCTAGGTGATTCCCTTTATAATGAAGGCTCTGATTATCCACGTCTAGCACTTCATGCAGCCTATATCAAGTTTGAAGAACCAATCACTCATCTTGAGATTAATTTATATAGTCCTATGGAATTTTAAAAGGAGATGGCGACATCTCCTTTTCATTATTGTTTATTCACTTCCTACATATACATTTCAGCTATGTATGAAGGTCCACTCCACCAGAGTTTTGTAGTTTCATCGTAGAGAAATTTACCTGTTTTAGAAGACAAGAAATCGATTAATATATCTTTTCTATCTTTACCTGTTTCTTCCGCAATTTCTTCTACCACCATCGCAATAAGAAGATCTATGGTATAATCCATTCTTTCCTTTGAAAGTTTCACCATATCTTCTCACCCTTTCTTTTCAAGAAATCAGTGATATCATCTAAAACAGCTTCATCACCTTCACAGCTAAATATCCCATAACCTATCTCAATATATCCAAGAACATCATATTTTTTAAATATGTGAATAACCTGTTCAACAAGTAAATGCCACTCTTCTGAAGCGAGTCGAATTAATCTCGTCTGCATGAAAGTTATTTCTGTTTCCTTACGCATTATGAATTCACCTTAATCAAACGTTACAAGCTTCACAATATTCTTATGACTCCTATTAAAGAGTGTAGAAGCACCCACACATACACGTTCACCACATGATGAGAAGATAATAGATGTATCAGAGGCTGTTTCTTCATAACCAGTAATACACATCCAATGCCATGTTTCTTCTTCTAATATCTGTGCTTCATGAGTTAAGATCAACATACCAATAGGATGTCCCTGATCAATAGCTGTTTTCACAAAATGTACACCCTGTTCAGGAGATTCAGTAATCTTCTGATAAATAGGTTCTACATTCAAACCAATATGTTTCATATACTTCTTAAAGTTCTTCGCAAACTTATAAAAATAAGGGAAACCCATAATACCTGGCGTATTGATTTTAAACATCTTTGTCATCAATTCTAGAAAATCTGGATAAGAGATATCTAGCTTATGTTCATAGAAACAGGCCATATCTGCAGCACAAACACTTGCACATCCTGCACGTCTTGCCCATTCATCAGGAAACCAATCCTGGTCTCCACCATAATAGTCTTGATTATCTTTATGAAAGATCATGATAGGAAGTTCTTTTTTCATTTTATGTACTCCTTCATATGGATTTTCATAATAAAGCAGTTTTCTCCTTCTACATCTCCCTCAATGATATAGGTATCATCACTATGAGTAAGATAGAGTTCAATTGTCTGATGAGCGAGTATTTCTTTTTTATAGTTAATAGAAATAGAATCCATGAAATGATTTTCATAGGCTTCTACGGGAATCAAGTTAGACGCAATACGTAAATAATGGGTATTGTTTAAATGTCTATTTGTGTCTATATCACTATAAGGTACAGTATAAGTACTTACTAATTGTCTATCATCTTGCGTAAAGAGTGTTTCTGGGTCTTCTTTGACCAAGTCTGGATTATCAGGAAGCGTTAATCCTGCACGCTTAGGAGATGTAATACGACGTCTCTTTAGGTCAATAAGAGTCCAGATAGAACGACATTCACCAATACGTCTACCTTCTTTTTCTATATAGTAGAATCGAGGAAAAATCACATTAGAATAATGTCCAATATCTGTAGTAAGAGTAATTTCATCATCTTCATAAATAGGTTCAGTTAATATAAGTGATTGTTTAGAGACTACATAACCATACTTTCCCTTCATTGATTCTTTATAGAATCCTGATAAAGAACCATCTACAGTTGCTAGACGTGAGAAATAGACAAAAATATTTTCATCTCTTAAACGACCTGTATAGTCGCATTGATCGTTTTGTATTGTGTAATGAAGTGTATACATTTTCATTTTCCCCCTTTTTTTATGTATTATACTTCTTCTTTTTCATTTGTCCATACAAATAGGGTATAGCCAAATTGAACAGTTCAATGTATAATTATAAGAAGAATAAAGGAGAGAACAGAATGGATCAGGTTTTAATTATACTTGCATTTCTTGTTGGACTCGTTGATCTCTACTTTACATATATGATTGTGAATGTAGTTGTAACTATTATTAAATCTAAGAAAAGAGATCATTCATTAAAATTCTGTATGAGTCCTGCAGGTAAGGCTTTTTATATTGGTCTTACAGTACTTTATTTTGTAGTATTATTTGGTTGTATCGCTTTTATGATTTCAACATACAATGCTCACAAAATGAACTACATTTCAAACGCTTTAAGTGTATGGGCTATTTATTCAATCATCTATTCAATGCAGATTGCGAATCTTGTATTAGTTGGTAGAAAAAATATGCTTGTAGGTCGTCTTCTTATCGATTATCGTAAGATGAAGAAAATCAACTTCAATACAAATAACGAAATCACATTTGTATTCGCGCAAAAGAACTTTAGATTCTCTACACGTTGGGTTGATAAACAGCTTTTAAGAAAAGCAGTAACAGGAAGAAGCTAATAAAAAAGGATTCCGTGAGGAATCTTTTTTTATTTACTCTGGTTTTTCAAACTGACTATAGTAAAGGTTATGATAGAAACCATTCTTTTTTAATAGTTCTTCATGTTTACCCTGTTCAATGATATGTCCATCATTCATCACAATAATCTGATCTGCTTTTTGAATAGTAGAAAGACGATGAGCTACAATAAAGGTTGTTCTACCAATCATCATTGTATCAAAGGCATCCTGAATTTGTCTTTCTGTACGTGTATCAATGGATGAAGTGGCTTCATCTAGAATCAACATAGGTGGATTTGCGAGCATGATTCTTGCGATAGATAAAAGCTGTCTTTGTCCTTGTGATAAGTTACTGCCTTCTTCTGCGAGCATCGCATCATAGCCACCTTTTAACTGAATAATGAATTTATGGGCATGGGCTTTTTTAGCAGCCTCAACGATTTCTTCATCTGCCGCATTATTTGAGCCATACGCAATATTATCTCTAATAGTACCTTTAAACAACCATGTATCTTGTAATACCATACCATAGAGACTTCTTAAGTAAGAACGATCCATCGTTTGTGTATTGATACCATCAATAGAGATAGAACCACTTTGAGGATCATAGAAACGCATTAATAAGTTAATCAATGTTGTTTTTCCACATCCTGTAGGTCCTACAATCGCAATTGTTTCACCTGCATTGACATGAAGATTAAAATCAGTGATCAATGGTCTTTCAGGTGTATAACTGAAATTCACATGGTTTAAGTCAATAACACCTTGTGGATTATCAATAGTCTTGGGATGTTCTGGGTTTTTAATAGCTGGTTCATCAATAATCTTAAAGACACGCTCAGCACAGGCTAAAGCTGTTTCTAATTCAGTAAATACGTTAGAAATATCATTAAATGGCTTTGTGTACTGATTGGCATAAGTCAAGAATGATGATAAACCACCCACTGTAAGACCTCCACCAATGACACTAAAGGCACCATAGATACATACTGTATCATAAACAATCGCATTCACAAAACGTGTAGAAGGATTCGCAAGTGCACCTAGGAACTGTGATTTAACACCGCTCTTAAATAAACGATCATTGATTTCATCAAACTTCTCTTCATTGATTGATTCATGTTGGAATGCTTTGACGACTTTCTGGTTTCCTACCATTTCTTCTACAAAACCACTCATTTCTCCACGAATAGATAATTGTTCCTGGAAGAACTTGAATGTATATTTCGCAATAAGTGTTGCGACAATGAGAGAAAGTGGTGTTAATACAATCACAATCAAAGCCAGCTTGACATTCACATATAACATAAAGCCAATTGTACCTAAGATTGTCGCAATACCACCAAAGAGGTTCGTAAAGCCCTGTAATAAACCATCTGAAATCTGATCAATATCGGCAATCATACGGCTCATCATATCACCATGAGTATGAGAATCGATATAAGAAAGAGGTAAGATCTGGTATTGTTTAAAGAGTTCTTTTCTTAAGTCTCTTGTGATTTCATAAGTCATCTTATTAGATGCTCTGACTAAGAAATAGTTGAATAATGCAGTCATCAATACAGAGAATGCAATATAGAATATCTTTTGACTTAGTCCCTGGAAGAAAACCTGATGATAACCAATCATCTGGTCAATGGCTTTCCCAATAAGAATTGGTGTCAAAAGAGTGAATATAATATTAATTGTAGAAAATAATAATGCACCTACAAGATAGATACGATAAGGACGACAGAATGCCATAAGTCTTTTTAAAGTACTTTTATTCTTCATTACTCTGTCCTCCTTCCATCTGTGACATAACAATTTCCTGATAGACATCACATGTATTCATAAGCATGTCATGAGTACCCTGTCCTACAACCTCACCATGGCTTAATACCACAATAGAATCTGCATGCATTAAAGCACTCACTCTTTGAGAGACAATAATAACTGTCATATTAAGCGTACTTAAAGCTTTTCTAAGTTTTGCATCTGTCGCAAAGTCGAGTGCGCTGGCGCTATCATCTAAAATAAGTATTTCTGGTTTTTTGACTAATGCACGGGCAATAGTGAGTCTTTGTCTTTGTCCGCCAGATACATTCTTACCACCCTGTTCAATATAGGTGTCTAAGCCTTCTGTCATCTTATCGACGAATTCTTTAGATTGTGAGAGTTCTAATGCTTCATAGATTTCTTCATCTGTAGCATGAGGATGACCCCATTGCATATTTTCTCTGATTGTTCCTCCAAAAAGTGTGGCCTGCTGAGGCACAATACCAATCATATTTCTTAAATCCTTGAACTTATATGATTTAATAGGAAGGTCTTTGATACGGATTTCACCTTCAGTGACATCATAAAAACGAGGAATCAGGTTAATAAGTGTTGTTTTACCTGAACCTGTACCTCCAATGACACCGATTGTCTGACCCGGAAGGATATTGAATGACACATCAGTTAAGGCATTACCTGAATAGTATGAGAATGAAACATGATCATAAGTAATAAGGTTCTGGTAGTCACTTGGAGCCTCATTGATTCCCTGGACAATATCTGGTTTCTGACTTAATACATCTGCACATCTCTTGTATGATGCACTGGCTTTATTTAAGATTACAATAACATTCGCAAAGACATACATAGAAAGTAAGATCTGGTTCATATAGTTAATAAGCGAGATGACTTCTCCCTGTGTCATACTACCTGCATTGATTTTAAAGCCTGAGATATAAAGAATTGCGATAATCCCAAAGTTCACAATGATTGTAGTAGCTGGATTTAATACAGCACTGAGGTTACCTGCAATGATCTGCTCTTCTTTTTGTTTTGTGGTTGTTGATTCAAAACGTTTTTGTTCATTATCCTGCTGGTTAAAAGCACGAATGACTCTGACACCAGAAAGATTCTCTCTTGTGATGAGTGATACTTCATCAAGGATATGCTGGATATGAGAATACATAGGCGCTGTATGACTCATCACAAAGTAAATACTAAACGCAATAAGTGGTGCGACAATCACAAAGATAAGTGCTACCTGCCAGTTAATCACAAAGCTCATGATCAAAGAACCGATAATTAAAAATGGTGATCTTGAACATAAACGAATAACCATGGCAACAGCTAACTGAATCTGATTGATATCATTGGTGATTCTTGTGATTAAAGAAGGTGTACCAATAATATCAAGATCCTGATAATCATAACGGTTGATTGCACGATACATATCTTTACGCATAAGTGTACCTACACCCTGTGATGTAAGAGACGCAAAGTACTGACACACTAGTGAACTAGCATATCCTACTGTAGATAAACCAAAGATCACAAAAGCCATCTTTGTAATATAATTTGTATTATGTACTGCAACACCATTATCAATAATAAGAGCTACAGCCATTGGTATACATAATTCTAGAAATGCTTCTATAAGTTTAAATATAAAGCCTAAAATGGCCTGCCACTTATAAGGCTTTAAATATTTCATTATATACATATTTTTCCTCCCTGTCCTTGCAACATTATAATCCTATTTTATACTATATGTATAATATATATTTTATATAGAATTTATAGGAGATACATATGGAACTAAAACAGATGAAATACTTTAAGACAATTGTAGACGAAGGGACTATAACACAAGCTGCACGTGTATTACATATTTCACAGCCTCCTCTTTCTATGCAGTTAAAAGCGATAGAAGAAGAATTAGATACAATACTGATAGAGAGAGGACATCGTCATATCACATTAACGCCTGCAGGGCACTTATTTTATCGTAGATGTAATCAGATGTTGAATTTATATGAACAGACAAGTAAAGAAGTACAAGGAGCTGCCACACAGATTTTACGTTTTGGGATTACTTCTTCTAATGGTTATTTAATTACACATGAGCATATGGATGTGTTTAGAAAGAAATATCCTAAGTTAGATATTCATATGAAAGAAGGAACAACCTATGAGATGATGGATACCTTGCTAGCTCATGAAATAGATATTGCGTTAGTCAGGACACCATTTGATTCTACGAATGTGAAATCATTTTTATTTAAGCCTGAACCAATGATTGCGGTAGGACCTTCTACTCTTGTGAATGAAAAAAAGAACCATCTCATTGATTATCGAGATGATCCTGTTTTGATTCACAGACGTTATCGTCAGTTTATAGTCGATTATTGTTTAAATGAACTCCAATTCCAACCACATATTCCTATTATTACAGATGATATACGTACTGCCTTAGTATGGGGTTCTATACTTGATCAGGTAGTTATTATACCTGAAGCAGCTATACCTTATATAGACTTAAATTCACAAACCTATACTAAACTTAAAGACAAGGGTCTCTATACATCTGCAGCTTTTATCACAAGAAAAGAAGAACTATCTCCAATCATAGAAACATTTATTTCTTTAATTATCAAAGACTACAAGATTTAAACTATTCTTCTTTACCTCTAGATGATAATGAGATGCTTTTACTTCTTCACCATCTAAGTTACATGGATACTGAGATTCTACATCCACTTCATCTACAGTAAAGACATGAACATGTTTATCCTGATCAAGTGTTTCACTTACTATCTTCTTAATATATAAAGGAATGAGGCCTTTCTTAATTTGACCTAGAATCACAATATTCATGAGACCATCATCTAATGATGCATGAGGAGCAATCTTATAAGCTCCACCATAATATTTCGCATTCGCACAGGCACATAAAGTAACAGGACCTTCATACAATAATGTTCCATGGCTTGTCATCTTAATAGGATAAAATGGATATTGGACAAAGTTTCTTAGAATAGAATACTCATATTGATGTCCTTTAAACATCTTAGGAATCTTCACATCATCATGAACATGATTCGCAATCACACTATCACAGCCAAAACATGCATTATTAATAAAATGACGATTATTCATTAACACTGTATCAATAGGAATTGTTTTACCCTTTAAAGATGCTTTAAGTACTTCTTTAGAATCATTATTCTTAGAAATCATCTTAAAGAAGTCATTTCCTGTTCCATAAGGAATAACTACGAGTTCATGAGGTGTACCTACAAGTCCCTGAATGACCTGGTTCAACATTCCATCCCCACCAACACTATAAAAACGTGTGGGTTCTTTATAATGTTTAATAATCTTCTTGGCGTGATCAGGATAAGTACTCATGAATATATCATAATCATAACCCTGCATCACTTCTCTAATTGTTTCTATAAACGGATGATGATCATAATCATCATCCACTGGTTTAAGTAAAAATATATGTCTCATTATAATTCTCCAAAAAAAGACTGGATGCATATCCAGTCTAGATCATATCAATGGTTTCTAGCCACTCTTTAACGCCTTTGACATCGGTAAATGCCTTTGCACGCTTAAAATTCGCATTTGGTATCATCTTATTAAAGTGAGCAACACTCTTCTTGCTGGAATATTTCACATGGCCACGCCAGTTCTTTTCACTTATACACATAGGTACAATTGTTTTACCTGATAAGTCATAATCCATACAGAATGAATCAATAATTAAAGGTTCATCCTTTTCCCAGCATGGATAAATAAGATACACTGTCTTGTATTGATTAATATCATTAATTTGATTTTTAAGAGCAGGTAATGTATCTAATACACATTTATTCTTATAATCATGTTTGTTTTCTTTAAGTGCTTTTGCGTAAGCTTCTCTTTCTTTTCTATGTTCTTTAATTCTCTCTTTAAAGTCTGTAGAGTACTTCTTAGAAGTCTGTAAACAAAGTAAATCCCCTTCTGTATATGACTGTACTTGTTTTGCAAGTTCACGTTCTTCTCCATTGAATGAATAATATACAATCAATGTATCACTGAGCCCACCTGTAATAGTTAAGGGGGCATCACTTTCTGAATATTTGGTATTATAAGTACATCCTGATAATGTGATCAACATCAAACATAAGAATGTAATGATTGATTTTCTCATAAAAAATCCTTCTCGGACCTCATTATAACATATTTCCTAGAAAAAAAATAATGAGTTCACAATGTGTTCATAGATAAAAAGCATAATAGTACCTGTAAAGAGAAAGCAACTCCCGATAATAATTAAAGCTTCTTTTTACCAAGAGTGATCCCTAAAATTTCCCAAACTCCCTTCAAAATAACTCTTGAAATAAACAACGATCAGGCTTCCCTTCCTGATCGTTTTGTTTTATTTCAATTTTAGATATTCTTCTTCATCCACTGCTTCAAGCCACTCGTTTGAAGCATTTTCATTTGGTACACTTTCTGCAATATGTACAAAATAGCTTTCTGGTGCTGCACCATGCCAATGTTTGATTTCTGGCGCAATATAAACTGTATCACCTACATTGAGTTCCTGAGCAGGTTTTCCCCATTCCTGATAATACCCTCTTCCTGCAGTACATAATAAAATCTGTCCTGCGCCATGATGGATATGCCAGTTGTTTCGGCATCCTGGTTCAAAAGTAACATTAGAAATATTTACTTCTTGATTATTAATAGAATAGAGATAACTATTACCTACAAAATACTTAGCATATGCAGTATTCAATTCACCAATAGGATAAGGACTCTGTTTCTTGATATCTTCTAAAGTATAATTCATGATTATTTCTCCATTTCATGTATACATCTGATCGCATTTAAAGTACGTGGATAACCAATATAAGGCATGCAGTTAGAAATCACGTTAAGGAGATAATGTGCATCATTACCTACATGGAAGTTTCCACCAATATGAGATTTTAATTGTGGTTCAGTGCCGAGTGCTGCTAGATAACAGAATGTAATCATTTCTCTTTGTGCTCCAGTGAGTCCTATTCTTGTATAGTTATCACCAAAACAGTTACCTGCGAGCCATCTCTTGATATGGCGTTCTTCTTCAGGACCACTTGTTTGGAATCCTCTCATATGTTCACCAAAGAGTTCACATTGTTTTTCATTACCAAGTTCTATACGATTGTCTCTATTTGTGGTAGATGCGCTCTTTAATGGTTTATTCACATGTCTATTCATAATATTTAAGAATGGATAAACCATACCAATACCAAGATATGCCACAGCTTGATAAAGGACTTCCTGGATTTCATCAGCTGTGAGATATTTCAATAAATCATCTAACATATCCTTAAATAAATCATGAGATTTTGTGCCTACAAGTACTGCAGTAATAGATAAGTATCTACTTTTATCATCCAAAGTAGTATCATTGATTACTTCTTCACCTATAAAATGTGAATAAAAGTCATAAAATTCTGGATCTTTGTCTTTAAAGTTTTCCATAAATGTATATTTCATAGTCTTCACCTCTATGTCTATTTTATTAATAATAAGTAGAAAAGTACAATGCCAGTTTTGTATTATGCTATAATGTGGGTGCATAGTGAGGAGGAATATCAAATGATTGAAATTGGACAAGTTGAACAATTATTAGCTGTTTCTAAATATGGAACATTATCTAAAGCAGCTGAAGCATTACACATCTCTCAGCCAGCACTTTCTCGTGCCATGCAGAAACTTGAAGAAGAACTGCAGGTTCCTATTTTTGACCGTGAAAAGAATCGTATCACTTTAAATGCGACTGGTAAAGTGGCTGTTGATTATGCACAAAAAGTATTATTTTCTGCAAATGATATGATTGCTCGTGTACGTGAATATGATCGTATGACTCATACAATTAGTATTGGAGCATGCGCACCTGCACCTTTATGGGACTTAGTACCTTATGCTAGTAAGATATATGAAGATATGGCTATTTCTTCTGAAATAAAAATGCCAGATATCTTATTATCTGGTTTAGAGAATGATTTATATACAGCTGTTGTTTTAAATAAGATTCCTGAGAGTAAAGAATTATATTATGAGTTATATGATACAGAAACATTGTATTTCTCATTGGCACCTGATCATCCTCTTGCAGATAGTAAAGCATTATTCTTTAAGAATCTAGATGGGCAGACAATGCTGTTGTATTCTAGAATTGGTGTATGGTATCTAATGCATTTAGAAACACAGCCTCATACTCATTTTATTCTTCAGGATAATAGAGAAGTATTTATGGATCTGACTCAGAATTCTACTCTTCCTACATTTATTTCTGATTTATCTATAGAAAGAGATGGCAAGCCAGATAATAGAAAGATTATTCCAATCATAGATAAAGAAGCAACTAATAGTTTCTATCTTGTATGTAAGAAAAAGAATAAGAAACTATTAGAACCACTTTATCGTGCTGTAGAAAAAAGATTAGAAAAGAAAAAGAAGTAATAAAAGATATATCATGAAATTCAAAAATTCAATGTAAACAATATTGACAGTGGCAACTAAAACTGTATAATGTACTTAACAGAACCCACCACGCCTCTGATTTGCATGCGCAACCCGGTGGGACTTTTTTATTTATGAGGTGCTCTATGTATCAATATCCAAAACAAATATTAACAATAGCGCAACAAATTCAATCTTATAAAAATGCTGGAATGTTGATTACATCACGTAGTGATGTAGAAAAAGCATTAAAATCAATTGGATTTTATCGTTTGCGTGGATATTCATTTCACTTATATGATAATTCTTCAAAAAAATATGTTCCAGGAACAAAATTTGAAGATATTTTAAATTTGTACAAATTTGATCAGCAATTATCTTCCTTAATTTTTTCAATGATATCAAAAATTGAGGTAGCTTTAAGAGTACGTTTAGTAGATGCTCTACTACTTATACATAATGATCCACTTATTTTACATGATTCATCGATTTTTAAACAGAAACAATTGTATTGGAAGAATATGTCTGCGATAGCGTCACAAATTGCACGTTCCAATGATGTGTTTATCAAACATAATTTCGATAAACACGATGGAGAAGTACCAGTATGGGCAGTTGTTGAAGTTCTTTCATTTGGTACACTATCGAAGATAATAAAGAATTTAAAAACCGGTATAGGAAGTTCATATTCTATCCTAGCAAGTAATTACCAATACAAATCCCAAAAAGGAAATTCAGTAAATCCATCACAAAAAATGCTTACTTCATGGATACAGGGAGTTTCGGTATTGCGTAATATATGTGCTCATAATTCCAGAATTTATAATCGAACAATAAATACGACACCAGAAATCCTAAGTGCAGATAAAATTACGCCTAAGCCAACACATAATGGTTTATATCAAATCTTACTAGCAATGAAGTATCTTCGTTCATCCGATGAAGAATGGACAATATTTGTAGATGATTTAGATGAACTCATCCAGAATAATAAAGTCAATCTCTCAGCAATGAATTTTCCCTCAGATTGGAAAACACATTTAAGTATATAAGTATTACAAAATTCTTAAAGTAGTTAGACTTCCAAAGAAGTGTCAATCTAATCATTTCATTCAATAAGAAGCAAAATATTCCATCCTATACAGAAAAAGAAGTAGTTATTTAAAAACTACTTCTTTTTAGAATCCTAGATAACCTAGAATAGCACTGACATAGAATAAGATACCTGCAACGATTAATAAATAGTTAGACCAAGTGCTTTTCTTCTTCAAATAGAATGTATTCGCCTGTTCCCCTAAATAAATAGGATATTCCTGTCCTTTTACATAATCTTTTTCAATCTTTTCTACTTTAAATTCCTGGATAGATGCCTGGTTATACTTCTTTGTACCATAAGAATACTGGAAGATAGGACGACAATATAAGTTATTGACTTTCTTATAACCGTGGTAAATTCCTTTAATTTCTCTTTTATCTTTCTTAAAGAAGATTTCATAGATTCCATAAGCCATGAGTAATGTTCCTAAAATAATAGATAGGATAATCATGAATGGAGATCCTGACTTAAAAGAGAAGAATGAAGTGTTCATATTCATATATTCTACCTCCATAGAGTATTCTACCAATATTTCGTGAGTAAACAATATTTTTTTTGATTTTTCGTGTATAATATAGAAAGTAATTAAAGGGGGTTCTCATGGATATTATTAAAAACTTAAAGTCACGTTTTGATTCTGTGCAATGTGATTTTCTTATTGCGATTGTCGCAATATTCCTTCCTTTCTATATTACTGTAGTGATTCATGCGATTATATTCTTTAAATGGATCAAACAGGGTGAAGTAAAGAAAGGTTATGAAGAAACAAAACGAAGCAAATATATTATTTTCTTCTCAGCACTTATTTTCTTAACAAGTGTCTTTTATCAGAACTGGCCAGGAGCTGGTGTATCATTAGGTTATTTGATGTTATATAGTATGACACTTGTATATAGACGTCATGCAAGTGAAGAACTATTTGATACAATGTTGAACCTAGTGATTGGTTTAAGTGTATTTGCAGCTGTATGGGCTATTATTGAATATATCTACATCTTAAGACAGTTTGATCTTGAGGGATGGTATTTGGTTGTATTTAATGCACCACAGTATCGTACAAATGCGATGTTCTTTAATGCGAACTACTATGCAATGATGATTGAGTTCTTTGTGGCTATTTGTTTCTATAAGTTCTTGAAGTATACTCATAATCATGGATTTATGGATCATATTAAAGAAATAGTGATTATTGGTTTAATTACATTACTTAACTTATTCTGTCTATATTTAACAGGATGTCGTACTGCATGGCCTGCACTTGCTGGTGGTCTTGCGATTATGTTGTTGTTTAATCGTAATTATAAGAGTTTTGGTGGTATTTGTGCTGTAGGTGCAGCGGGTGTTGGTTTCTTTATTGCGAAACCTCAATATATTCCACGTATGAGCAATATTGTGAAATACTTAGGGGTAAGAAGACATATTTGGGAAGTTGCTATTCAGAACATTAAGACACATTTCTTATTTGGTGAAGGGCCTATGACATATTGGCATATTTATGCACAATATAGTGGGCATCCTACACAGCATTCACATAATATCTTTATTGATCCTGTTTTATGTTTTGGGATTATAGGATTATTGATGATTGCACCGTTCTTCATTGAAAATATTAAACGTTTATATCGCTTATTAAGAACTAAGTGTAACCCTACTCTTGTTGCTTTAATTGTAGGCTATATTGTGATGATTTATATTCATGGATTACTCGATTATACAATCTTCTTTGTGTCAACTGGATTCTTATTTGCAATGATAGTAAGCAGCTTTGACATTTATAGAAAAGAAATTGATCAATAAGGCAATGATTCATTGCCTTTTTAATAAGGAGAAAAAGAATGGATAAAAAACTTTATGAGACTTATGTAAGAATCTTAAACAAGGAACTCGTAACTGCCATGGGATGTACAGAACCTATCGCAATTGCGTATGCAGGAAGTCTCGCAAGAAAGACATTAGGTGGTATGCCAAATAAGATATTAATTGAAGTCAGTGGTAACATCATCAAGAATGTTAAAAGTGTTATTGTGCCTCATACTCATGGAAATAAAGGTATTGAAACAGCTGCCTGTATTGGGATTACAGGCGGAGATGCAGAAGCAGAATTAGAGGTTATTAGTCATGTGACGGAAGAAGATATTATTGCGATGACTGAACTTATGAATAGTGCTTCTATTAAAGTACAGCCTTTAGAATCCCCTTATTCTTTAGATATTCGTTTAACTGTATCTAATGATGAACATGAAGCAATGGTACATATTGCGGGAACACATACACATATTATAGAAATGACAAAAGATAATGAAACTATTGTATGTGGAGAAGCATTGAAACAGACTATTGATGAAGATTATCTCACTCTTACTATGCATGATATTTATACTTTTGCGAAGGAAGTAGAGATTGATGATGTAAAAGAGTTATTAGATCAGATGATTGAATGCAATACTGCCATTGCACAAGAAGGAATGCATGGTGATTATGGGGCTAATATTGGTAAGGTGATTGCCATTAGAAAAGATTTGCCAAGTCTATTAAAGGCCTATGCAGCAGCTGGTAGTGATGCAAGAATGAATGGTTGTGAACTACCTGTAGTGATTAATTCTGGTAGTGGTAACCAGGGATTAACTGTATCTGTACCTCTTATTGTTTATGCTGAAAGAGAACATTTAGATAAAGAGAAGTTATATCGTGCTCTTGTGATTTCTAACTTAACAGCCATTCATTTAAAGACTGAGATTGGTCGTTTATCTGCTTTCTGTGGTGCAGTGAGTGCAGGTGCTGCATGTGGTGCAGGACTTGCTTATTTAAAGGATGCAAGTAAAGAAGTGATGAATCATACAATCGTGAATGCCTTAGCTATTACTTCTGGTATTATCTGTGATGGTGCTAAAGCAAGCTGTGCTGCAAAGATTGCGGTAAGTGTAGAAGCTGGTATTCTAGGTTATGATATGTATATGAACGGTCAGCAGTTCTATGGTGGAGATGGTATTATTTCTAAGGGTATAGAAAATACAATCCACAATATCGGTGTATTAGGAAGTCAAGGTATGGCTTCTACTGACCAGGAAATTATTAAAATTATGTGTGAATAGTAAAAGCTGCCGATTGGCAGCTTTTAGTGTCCTATTTCGTCATATGTATATAAGTGTATATCATGTTCTTTAAGATAGGCTTTAAGTTCTTTTGAACATAACATCTCTGCTTCTTTTGTACGATCAAGAGTGAGAGAAGAAGTACGTAGTATTTGTGCATCTAGATATCCTGGATGACAAACTAATAAATCACAACCATCATCATGTGCATTCTCTACCATTTCTTTAAAAGATTTAAAAGGATCATAGCCTTCCTTCATACTCTCCATATGCATATAGAGTTTTTCTCCTGCCAGATCAACAGGTGTCCCATCAAAAGAAATATCATTGAACTTTAAATTGTGCCTTTTCGCAACAATTTCAATACCTTTTAATAGATTATCACTGGCTACTGCATGAGCTTCAAAATAAGAAGGTTCAAGATGAGTTATCTCTTTAAATCTTTTATATTGTGCTTCTATTTCTATAATTGCTTCTTCTAGTACTACAAAGTCTTCTTTACTTTGTCTATATGTTCTACTTGACTTAAATTGTCCATTCTCATCTACAAGACTTGGAATAAGTTTTGGATCACTGATAGGAGTACCAATACATACATTGGTATGCTGTCCTAAACAGATATCTAAATCCTTTACAAGTTCATAGCCTTCTACAGAATCAGGCATATTCACCATAAAACCAATATTCTTAATCACACCATTTTTTACTGTATCATATATACCATAATTCACACCTCGGCTGTAACCTAAATCATCAGCACGTACCATAATCTTCATAACAAATCCTCCTAAATAAAAATGATCCTGGTTATCATACTTATTATATATATACAATACATAATAAGATCATACCGCCAGGATCACTTCTTTCTATATATAGTTTACCCTATAGTGTAAGCGTTGTCAATCGAGACAAATAAAAAACCAAGTGCACTGCCACCTGGTCTAAACGCAATATATTTCCGCGACTAGACGAATATTATTGCGTTTTTATTATATGTGATATTCTTCTTTTATGCAAGAGAAAGGGCTATAACGAATAGATAGTATTTTATCATCTAACCTTTTAATCGGCTTTCAATATCTGATGCACTATATAATACATCTGTTACAATCACATTATCTCCCTGGATTACAAAAAAGACAGAGTAATTGTCTACCAACAATCTTCTCATCTCTTTGCTTCGTTCCGGCTCTGATTCCATAATACAGTTTCTCTCAGCCATAGTATCCAATGTCAAAATAGCGTCCGCAATCCGGTTATATTGATTCATCGCATTTTCCGGTGCCTGAAGAACATAAGCGATATGATTATACAACTGCTCCATATCAGCCAATGCTTCATTTGTAATCTCAACCGTATAGTGTTTCATATCAATGCTTCTCCCTGAATTTTGCGAATGCTTCCGTTGCATTTTGCACTCTTCCTGCAGCTATATCATTGTAACCTTTTTCCAATTTCTGATGAATTTCTTCTGTTGTCATGCCATCTGCATGAATCGATACTGGTGCTTTTGGTAAAGAAACAGAAAATGGAATTCCACCTGTAAGAGAAATTTGATTCAAATACATATCAATCGCTGTTGACATAGGAACACCTAACTGAGACAATACTTTTTCTGCCCTCTCTTTGACGACTGGGTTTACTCTTAAGTTTAATGTTGCTGATTTTCCCATAATCACACCTCCTTGTTTCTTATATTGTAACGCTTTTGTCGTTACAATTCAACTGCTATTTCTCACATGTATTTACTATACAATTGAGGCATCTATAATCTTGTATTTTAGTCATTTATTCCTTTACAAAATGTATTTTTTGTTGTTTGACTCCACCTGATTCTTTACTCTTTTTAATATTGATATCTACAGCTGAAGTTACATCAGATGAGGATACTTTTCTATAAGAAACAATTGTTCCATCTGATAATTATGCAATAGTTAGCTTTCAAACAAAAAACCATATACCCAATCGGATATATGGTCCTGTATCTTATGTTCCGTTTGGGCTTTAGTTCTAAAGGGCAATGTAACTACAATAGTCTATACCTTAACGACATAGACTGTTCAAACCAGCGAATGATGTCTCCATCATTTTGCGGCAGCAGTCCGTATCCCCGAAGTAACCTCACTTATCGATTTCATATATATGTAAAATACCTACTACTCATCTACAATAGACAAAATATATAACTTGTATAAAATAAATGGTGCCGACTGCAGGAATCGAACCTGTGACCTACGCGTTACGAGTGCGTTGCTCTACCTACTGAGCTAAGTCGGCATCTAACTATAGTATAGTCTTCTTCTATTTTAATACAAGTAAAAACCACTGGAGGAGAGCCAGTGGTTCTAAAAAAACAATT
>OGOZ01000289.1_pt1 | contig 36485 bp, 29 predicted proteins | sample 1552801 | NCBI WGS metagenome assembly OGOZ01 (sample SAMEA2580196, study PRJEB22360) | human gut metagenome | biome: human gut; feature: human-associated habitat; material: faeces | place: Denmark | collected 2008/2010 | reverse complement strand
ACGTGCGCAGTGCCCAAAGACTGGCAGATGAGAGGGAGCTGGATCTGGTAAAGGTCAGCAGCGGTACCCCCCCTACCTGCAAGCTTATGGATTACAGCAAGCACCGCTACGACATGATGAAGCGGGAAAAGGAGCAGAAAAAGAATCAAAAGACCATTGAGATCAAAGAGATCCGTCTTTCTGCCACCATCGACCAGCATGACATGGAAGTCAAGGCCAAGGCCTGCAACAAGTTTCTGCAGGACGGCAATAAGGTCAAGGTGACCATCCGCTTCCGCGGGCGTCAGATCACTCGCGGCGATATCGGCGCTGATGTAATGGAAGCTTTCTACAAAATGGTAGAGGCCAGTGCGCAAAAGGAGCGTGCGCCCAAGCAGGAGGGCAGGAACATGTTCATGGTACTCTCCCCCAAGAACTAAGACACTATTTAGGAGGAACACTTATGCCAAAGATCAAGACCCATCGCGGCGCAGCAAAGCGTTTTGACGTGACGAAGTCCGGCAAAATCAAGCGCGGCAAGGCTTACAAGAGCCACATCCTCACCAAAAAGTCCACCAAGCGGCTTCGCGGTCTCCGGCAGATCGGTTATATTGCCGAAGAAGAGCAGAAGAAAGTACGCGAGCTGATTCCCTATAAGTAAGGAGAAGTGAACCATGGCAAGAATTAAGAGAGCTGTCAATTCCAATAAAAAGCGCCGTAAGGTGCTGCGCCTGGCCAAGGGCTACTATGGCGCAAAGTCCAAGCAGTATCGTGCCGCCTCCCAGCAGGTCATGCGTTCCATGGCATATGCTTTCGTGGGCCGCAAGAACAAGAAGCGGGAATATCGCCGTCTGTGGATCGCCCGTATCAATGCCGGTGCCCGTATCTGCGGTACCAACTACTCCAATCTCATCAACGGCCTCAAGCTGGCTGGTGTGGATGTGAACCGCAAGGTTCTGGCTGATCTGGCTGTCAACGACATGGGCGCTTTCAAGGCCTTGGCAGAGACCGCTATGGCCGCCCGGAACAACTAAATCGTCCAAAGAGCAATATAAGCGTCGGAGTCTTTATGGCACCGGCGCTTTTCATATGCCGGTTATTTCATTCGATGGGGAATCTGCCTTTGATCGCGGATCACCGTCCGCCGCGGGGCACGAATATCGTAGGGCCGCTTGTGAAAGCGGATTACCCGTATTACGCATATGTGCATCCATATGAACGGAATTCCGGTACCCTCTGAGGTATATGTCAGGAAAGAAATAGACCGGCTGGTGGGAGTTTTCAGATAGTTTCCTTATTGGCGGTGGTAAGCACCGGGAAAAGATGGTACACTGTATACCATGAAACGCTGTACTTTTCCTGTTCTGCTCATGATGCTGTGTGTGTTGGTATCACTGACATGGAGCGGCTGCATAAAAAAGCCTCCTGCCGGGGATGTGATTGCGCCATTGCCCATCGTTTCTCCGGAGATGGAGGTGCAAACGCCTGTTCCTTCTGCCATCCCCCTGCCTGCGGATACCCCTGTGCCCACACAAACGCCTGCCCCTACAACGGAGTCTTTGTCCTTTCGGCTGGAACGGTATGTACAGGGCATGTCTGTGCAGGAGAAGATCGGCCAGCTGGTCATGTTCGGCTTTTCCGGCACCAATGCCGTATCAAAGGAGTTTGCTTCCCTGATGGAGGAATATGCTGTCGGCAATGTGATCCTTTACGGGGATAATATCCGGCGCACGGACAGCGATGGAGGCTTCGGACGCTGCGCAAAACTGACGGCAAGCATAAACGGGCATGCGTCCTCCGGGATACCCCTGCTTATCAGTACCGATGTGGAAGGGGGCAGCGTTACCCGCTTCCAATGGGGGCGAACTACACTGGCAGCCCGTACGCTGGGGAACCGGGAGGATACGCAGCAGGCGCAGGAGCAGTTTGCCTATATCGGGGAGCATTTGAAGGAACGGGGCATCAATACGGATCTTGCACCGGTCATGGATGTGGCAAGAAACCCTTCTGCCACCTTTCTGGGCAAGCGCATCATTTCCAGCAATGCAGAAACCGTCGCAGCCATAGGCACCGCCTGCATTGAGGGATTGCATGAGGGTGGGTGCCTGTCCGTCATCAAGCATTTTCCTGGCCACGGAGCCACAAATGCAGATTCTCATGAGAGTACCCCCAAGGTGAAAAAGACGCTGGAGGAGCTTTGGGAGTATGAGCTGCTGCCCTTTCAGGCGGCAGTGGATGCCGGGGTGGACGGAGTCATGGTGGGACATATTTACTATCCCAATATTGACGGAGAGCATATTGCATCCCAATCCAGCCTGTTCATTACGGAATTGCTCCGGGGACAGATGGGCTTTACCGGCGTGGTCATGAGCGATGATTTCCGAATGAAGGGCTTGCGGAATCAGGTCTCTCATCGGGAGGCGGCCGTGCAGTTTATTCTGGCGGGGGGAGATATAATCCTCTGCGGTGTCAACCACAGCTACCAACGGGAGATACTGTCCGGCCTTGCCGAGGCGGTGGAGAATGGCGTTCTTACGGAAGAAAGAATTAACGAAAGCGTGTTGCGCATTCTCGCGGCTAAAATGCAGGTCACGGACTGGGAACCATAAACGGAGAAATATGCACATGACTGTAAATGAGTATCAACGGCAGGCAATGGCTACCTTGAATCCGGCTCTGGACAAGAAGGACGTGCTGATCAACAGCGTTATGGGTCTGTGCGGAGAAGCGGGGGAGGCCATTGACATCGTCAAGAAATGGTTGGGCCAGGGGCATGAACTGGATAAAGAACGTCTGGCCCGGGAGCTGGGGGACGTGGCCTGGTATTTGGCAGAGGCGGCGGCTGCCCTGGATATGCCTTTGGAACAGATCCTGCAGGGAAATCTGGATAAGCTCAAAGCCCGATATCCGGAAGGGTTTTCCGCCGAAAGATCACGGGAACGGGTCAAAACGGATCTGTAAAGCAACCGCACAGGGTGCGGAGTTCCGGGAGGCAGAAGGGGCGACGCATCCATGCAGATATATGGTGCAAAGGGGGTATTTTGTGGAGCTTTGGGATCTGTACACCTTTGACCGCAGAAAAACAGGCGAGACCATGACCCGGGGGCAGCGGCAGCCGGAAGGCCGTTTTCGCCAGACCGTACATGTATGCCTGTTTAATAAAGCCGGGGAAATGCTTATGCAGCGGCGGCAGCCTTTTATGAAAGGATGGCCAGGCCTGTGGGATTTTACCGCCGGTGGCAGCGCTCGGGCGGGGAAAAGCAGCCAGGAGGCTGCTGGCCGGGAGCTGCTGGAAGAACTGGGAGTGGATATTTCTTTTGCCGGTATCCGTCCGGCCTTGAGTCTGCCCTTTGGGAAAGGATTTGACGATATCTTTACCCGGGAGCAGGAGCTGGAACTGGCCGCTTTGCGCTTGCAGCCGGAGGAGGTGGAGGCCGTCCAATGGGCAGGAGAGGCAAAGGTACTGGCCATGCTGGAGGAAGGGACTTTTGTACCCTATCACCCGGGGCTGGTGATGCTGCTATTCTCTCTGCGGAACACCCGCAGCAGCCATACCCGTCCCGATCCTACCAGAAGAAACAGGCGTGATCCATAAGACGGCACCGAGGGTATTTCTCGGTTTTCAAGCGGAAAATCCTTGCCTTTTGGAAAGGAATATGCTACAATACATTTTGTGTTAAGCCGAAATGATGGAATTGGCAGACGTGGCGGACTCAAAATCCGCTGGGCTAATACCCCGTGTGGGTTCGAGTCCCACTTTCGGCACCATAGAAGGACTCTAATTTGGATACAATTAGGGCCCTTCTTTTTTGCACCCCTCCCAGGCGAAAAAGTCCAGACAATCTGGGCATTTCCGGCTTTTCGCACACGATATGCTGTCGGGAGTGCGTCCGGAACGTCAGCTTATTTACCGATTTTCCGCGTTTTCCAGCAAAAATCCCATCCGCGCCACTTTGAAATCGTGTGCGAGATGGGGTAATTCGTGTACGAGATGGGGTAATCGTGTGCGAGATGGGTTAGCCTACACTTTATCTTCTTTTTTGCCTATGGCTACATGTCGAATAAATCAAAAGATGGCTTTTGAAAGCGATCGAATTTCTGCCCTGTTGTTTCCATAATATCTGCCAAGCCAAAGAATAACATTCCAAATTCATCTTGCTCGATTTTCGGTAAAGCATTCCATGCACTCGGCTTGATACAAATATTTTCCGCAATTATAGGGATTGTATTGTTAATATAGTTGCGCTTTTCATTATCTGATGTCTTCATCAATCGTTCTTTGATTGAACTAAACAGGGAATCATATTGCTTAAGCCAAGCAATTATAGCATAAGTCTTATCGTTTTCCGGGAAAACACTTAAAAAAATGTGTCTCGCAGGAACGCTTGGATTCATCAGATCCTGGATAAGATTGTTTTCATAATCGCGAGCTGGCGCTTCACCACCTGAAGCTGCAAAGTTGGAAAATCCATCGAATGTCCAAACAAGAGAAGTCAGCACATCATACTTCCGATTTAATAAAGCATCATCAAAGATGCGTTTTTCTTCTTCAAAATCATTTACAGCCATCTCAAAACCTGTTTTCCCATCAACACGGTCATTCATGCTAATAATTGATGGCTTTTGAGAGAAGAACTGCTGCTCCATTCGAACAGCTTCTCGCTTTTTGTGGTACTCTAATGCGAATGCACGGTATATGAACAAAAACACTTGTTCCTGTGTTCCAACAAAATCATGATCTTCTATCGGTTGGAAAACAGTCTTATCATGATATGCGCAAAAGCCAGTAAAAACAGATGCTTCTTTTCTTCCATACTCTTTTTGAAGTTGGAAAGATAAATCATTCCTTGGGCAGGGCATATAGACTTTTCCACAATCAGAGATTTTTGTGAGTATTTTATTATTCTGAATCGAGTGGGCTCCTACAATCTTTTCAGAGCATAGTGTATGATCTGGATAAATACACGTCTTAATCCTTGCACTTTTTCTCAAGTCTTTATAAATCATAGGGAGGTTATTAATCTCAGAGAATAATGGGTTATCCGCTTTGTTCACACAGCATTTCTTGTATTTTTTCCCACTCCCACACGGACACGGATCATTTCTCCCTATATGTTGTTTCAAAAGGCACCTTCCTTTCTTTTTATGTTATTTTAGTACGATTTAGAGAATGTTTTTATATATCATCAGCGTAAAGAATATATTATTTCGCGTTATTCTTAAGGACCTCGAAGGCTTGCTTTATCTTTGCCGCCATCAGCTTCCTACGCTCGATCAGGAAGTCTTCATAGGGCATGTTCTCCCAACCGTGCGGGAGCGCGTTTTCTTCCTCCATCCTCTGGATTTCTTCAGGGCTGCGACCATCACAAACAACAGGATAATAAATCGAAGGAGCCTCATCGAGTATCTCCATATTATCTTTCCAATCGATGAAGGCGTAGTTAGCCATCTGATTGATCTTGGCATCGTTATACCCCAGTGTCTTCAGATAAGCCTTCGGAAACAGGTGATGCTTCTCCAGAGACTTTCTCTTACCGTCGGTACCGGGCTCGAATAGTTTACTGACAAGCAGATTACTCTTCGAGAACAGGATTTTTGCATTAAGAATGTTCAAGGCGGCTACATAGGCATTCCACGCATTATTGCCTCGGCCCGATACTGCCAGCCCCTCAGAACCAATAAGGGTAATGTCGAAGTAGTCGTTTGTAAGCCGCTCCTCAACTCTCGACAGGATGAACCGTTTGTATTCTTCCAGCGACGTAAGCTCCTTGATAGAATTCAGATGGTTTTCTACCGTGGATTCAAAAGACCCTGTATAAAGCGATACCAGAGACGCATAAAAGAACCACAGCGAGGTCAAATGCATATTCTCGTTGTAGGAAGCATTGAACCTATACTTGGCGATGAGGTAGAACGCATAGGTGTAGTAGATTGCATTTCCCGAAAGAATCAGATCCCCGGACAAATATCCGGCATTCATGATGGACTTTAAGAACTCATGCCAATTATGAACATTGAGAACATCCGGAAGTTTTTCTTTAAGAACATCAAAGCGTTGATCTCTAAGTGTTTCATCAACAGCGCCTTTTTTGTCGAAATCAGCTCCACGCAACAGCTTATATCCATATTTCAATCTTGCTCTATCAAAAGCATACGCCATGACAACACGGATAACATCCTGTGCTGTCACCTCTGTCAATTGATTATATGATGTGATTTTATCTTTCTGCGGATAGGTCGATTCCATGCTGAACTGTTCTATTTCCTTACGCCCCTCATCCCAATATAGAGACAGAAGCGTAAGAATAAAATCATTCTGCTTTAATGCAACACCGCCAGAATTGACACGTACAAAGATTTCAGATACATCTTCTTCCTCAGCATTTGCTTTTATGTCAAACACCGGAAGGGTATGCTGCTTCAGGTTTGAAAGTGCAGTGATGTTTTCTGAAATCAGATCCTGCTCTTCATCGCTAAGTGCTTCGCCTTTTGAGGATCGATATTCATCCAGCCTCTTGGTAAAGTTGATGATCAGCTTTGTAATATTCGACGTGGTGAACACTTCGCTGATATTGTAGATCCATTCCGGGTCCTTTTTCGTCGCCTGATAGCCAACCTCGAACTTGTTCTTCACCGGGCAGTAGGAAATAACTATAGACTTCTTATCGTATTTTGAATTAACAACCCTTTTCCCTTTCATGACCGCATAAAGTGAGGTCAGTCTCTGCTGGCCATCAATGATTACCTGCTTCGGAGATTCATAGTTGTGAGTGTCTGTTCCAATGGTCTTCTTTTTCTCAAGCGTAGGGCACTCCCATAGCATCAGATAACCAATGGGGTATCCGCACATCATGGAATCGAACAAATCTCGAACTTTTGCATCCTTCCAAATGAACGGCCTCTGTAGCTCCGGAAGGCCAAGTTCTCCTGTATCAATCTTTTCAATCAGCTGATTGACTGTTAAAGTCGTGTTGCTAAATATCTGTTGCATCTACCGTTCCTCCTGCTTAATCCACGAACAAGTCCGGGATATTGTATTGTATCATGTCAGCATCATTCTGGACGCCCTTATTTGGGCACTCAAGAATACTGCGATGCAAGCGCAATTCCGGTTCGTCCGCAGCAATGTATTTTTGCCCTTGGCGAAGAATATACATTGCCGACTCTCTGGAAAAGCCGTGCTTTTGAATGGCTATGGCCCTTTTGTTCGTTGAGCCATATTCAACAAACTCGTACCAATTGTCTTTCGGGTCCTGCCCTCGGATTTCCTTATAGGCTTTTGCTACCTTCAAGAAGTAATTGGAGAACTTGAAAAGGATAATTTTATCAATCACATTCAACACATCGGATATAACGTCATTCCTATCCCTCAGTGTATCTGTGTAATCATAGTATTTACGTGTTGTCCTATCAAACATAGCGTTTGTTGGATGTTTTCTTTTTTGATCGATTGCTTGGAACATGATTTGATTTAAACCTGCACCACGTACCCACTGACTGAGAATAACTGAATACCAGCTCAGCTTTCTATGCTTTTGTGAATCCTTTCCAACATGACCAAGTGTATCCGATTCATAGCGTCCCCACTTGAATATTCCACACAACCTTTCGAGGAATGGCAATAGCTCTTTTCCATCAAACTCACCGTTGTCATCTACCCGCGGGAATTCTAAGCCATTAAACGCTATGGCTTCATATAAAGACTCTGTCTGGTCGATAGAAACGGTAATATCGTCATCTGGCTGCACTTCTTTTTCTGAAAATAGTTGTCGAATTTTGTCTTCATCGCCCGGCTGCATAAGGGCCACAAATTCACTACGGACCTTACTTTGACGATCCTTCAGAATATCATTCAGAAGGATAATGGCAAACTTTCTCATCAGATCGTATGAATCGGGAGACTGGCTTTTTAGTTGTTTATCTATGACAATTGTCCCGGCAAGCAGTGTTTTGATAACATGCTTCTTCTGGGGACGGGTCAATTCTTTTTCAACAGAAAGAGACTGTTCCGGGATTTCTTCTTGAAGCCGAGATACGTATTTCTCAGATGCCTTTTCGTTTATTGCAACGAGAAAAACGTTCCCGTAGAGGTTATATTCAAGCCTTCCTACTCGACCGATCAGATTTCTAAAATCAATTGCTGACATGTGGGATAGCCCGTTTTTGAAATCTGTTATAAAAAGATTGTCTGCAGGAAGGTTAACACCCTCTACCAGCGTACTTGTGCAGAATATTGCTGTGATTGCGCCTTCGTGGAATAATTGTTCAATACGTTGCCGAATTGAAGCAGGAAGATACCCGATGTGATAGGCTACACCTTTGGAAACGAGCTCCGCAAGATAATAATCGTTATGAACCTCATTTTTTATATCTTTTGCGAGCTCTATGAGCTTAGCATTTTCAGCTTCAGCCACACGGTTTGCCGCAAAATCACGAGCGGCGTCAACTGTTTTTCTCACAGAAGAGAAATAGACTATACACTGTTTCTCTTTGCCTTGTTCATCCTTCTCGAATCTCAGAAGAACATCCGTTAATTCTGCATCCTGTAAAGCCACAGAAGTGATTGGCATGAGTTCCTTCGTGTGCTCGTTATAGACGCTGACTTCCTTGCTCTCAAGGTTTATCAGAAATTTGATTTGAGTGACCGGCGAGAACCCAGAGGCTAACTTGTGTTGATTAAGGGTTTCTGTCTCGACCCCGGATATCAAGTTCAAATATACCTGCGGATTTGGGACATTCGGAGAAGCAAAAATGATATGTGGCTTTTGTTCCGCTTCGCTCAGTATCTGCACGACCTGATAATAAAATGGGCTTCTGGTATCATCGCCGGAGAGTTTCTGTGCTTCATCAATGAAAAGATAGTCCAGCTGGATATCCTTCTCATTCATCAAAAGGTAAAGCAGCCGCTCCGGAGTCATGATGAACACATATCGTCTGCTCTTATCATCAATCTTAAGTGCAGCGTCTCCGGCAGCCGTAACCAAATGGTATCTATATTCCTTCAGCGACAAGCCTAAGTCTTCCGTAATTTTTGTGCGAACCTCGTTTATTAACGCCTTGGTCGGAACGATGATGGCAAAATTGTTTCGTGATCCCGAAAGAATCTGCTGCTTGATAAACATCCGCATAATGTACGACTTTCCCATTGACGTAGGGCCGGAATAACTAAAATAGTCGTCCTGCAGATGGTCATAAACCTGCTTCTGGGCACTCATAAATCGTTTGCCTTGGTCCGCAGGAATTGTGAGGTAGTCTTTTTTGAATTCGCCAAATATGCGATCCAGCGCATCGATACCATCAAATGTGGAGTCAATGAGCTTCTGACCTTGATAGTTTCCGAGGTTGGCGAGGACCACTCCAGTCATATAGGTAACCGTCGGATCATCCGGATAGAGATAATGGAGCATTGTGACAATTTCCTGCGCCCACATTTTCTGAGAGTCCGCAAGAGTGCTGTGATTCGATTTTGAAAGAAGATCGGCAAAAGTCAGCGCATCGATCTTCGGAATATGACGCTTGGCCCGTTTCTTAAAACTGAAGACCTTTATCGAATAGTTGAAAAGGATGTCCTCGTAAATCTTATGAAGATATGTGTCGTCATTCAGTTCTGCGAAGAACGCCTCGCCAAACTTTTTATTGCTGTTGGCCATTAAGCGTCACCTTCTCTCATAATCTTCTTCATGATAGATTTTTTGTCTTCCTCCGCATCATCCAAAGGAAGTACATAGATATAGAATGAGCGATTCTGGAGGCCCATCTTATTTATGCGGTCACGGATTTGTGGCGCATAGTAAAGAATGTCAGCATCCATTTTCTTTTCAATCATGTCCCGGTATTCCTGAGCGGTGTATTTTGACTTGTCCAGACCGAGAGAATAACCGACAAAAACGCCAAAGGCTGAATCACGATTGACCTGCTTATTCGGTTCCGGCTTGATGATCGGCCTGAGTTCTCGAACAACAGGATCATCTTCAGGCAGCTCGAAGATCGTGCTGTTTACGATTTGGATCTCATCGCTTGTTCTGGAATTGACTTGCTGGATATGGTCAAACGCATTGTTGATGGCATCATCGAAGCCTCCTACAACGCTGGAAACCCCGAAAACCATCTCGAAGGTGACTGATGTGTCATCAGCAGAGAGAACTTTGATATGCATTCCATCGCTGGAACTGGTTCCGCTCTTTACCGCCGATGTTAGCTCGACCTTGCTATAAATCTTGGGAGCCCCAAGCACCGTCTCAAGGAATGCGTACAGGAGAATCTCGCCCATTTCGTTGCCCGTCCCACGCTGGTCAGCAACTCCGTTTTTATGCATGATGTCCAGAGCCTTAATACCCACCAGATGGTCGTCGCCATCCAGATGGAACTTCTCCAGTTTGGAGCGGGAAAACACATACCGACCGATATTCCTCTCCAAAAAAGTCAGCAGATTGTCCTGAGAAAAATGGAAATCGGTCACATCTTTTAGCCGGAATAAGCGCAGCTCACTATTGGCATGCACCCCAAGGCCCTCCGAGTGGAAGACCTCTGTGAAGACTTGATTAAAGTCCTTATCATTTACGGTTTTTACCAAGTTGATATTCATGAACTACGCCACCTCCAGAAATCATTGGTCACTATATTTTTTGAAGTTTTCGGCCTGTTCCATGACCTTCTCAAAGACCTCTTCATCCCACTCAGGCGGATAACCGTTCTGGTACAGTAATACCGTCAGGTCCATATTGAGCTGATTCTTGATGTCATCACGAGTAGACCAGTCCGCAAACTGAGCCTTATCATCGACGAGTTCTTTAATCTTTTTTGCTAAGACAAGACACTTCTCGTCCGCATACGGGAATCCGTGGTCATCACGAACCTTTACGAGAATGTCATAGAACGCCTTTTCCTCATAGGAAATGCCCAGACGCTCGAAAGAGGTCTGATCGGCTTTCAAATCATTCATTATCTTGATCAGCTGATCGGACAGGTCGTTAACGAAGTCGGCAACAACCTCGCTGGTGAACACGAGCTTGTCTCTACTGTTATACGCATCGACAACCTGACGCAGCCGCTCGTCAAACTCGATAGCCTTAACTTTGTTTGTGCGGCCATAAGCAGCAATAGCCTTCTTGAGGAGTTTGAGCAAGGCATTGAATTTTGTAATCGGAAGATTGACTTTATCCAGTTCTTCCAAGAAGTCATCGCTGAACAGATCGACTGATTTGTGCTCGTCTACGATGTTCTCTATGCCGGTGCAGGTGATAGCATCTTTGACCATTTCTTCAACGACGCTGTTCATCACTTCGGCATCAGGAGCATCGCCCTTTGTCTGCTTATAAATGATGGAACGGATCGCCAGATAGAATTGAGCTTTAGCTGTTTCGGCATCGGTCAATTCGCCGGACGGGAAGCAGATCATATAGGCACTCTTCAATCTGCGAGAAAGGCCCATGAACCTTGTCTGCATTTCCTTTTTCAACTGCACATACTCGGCAGCTGCATTTAGGCAATTGAGACGCTCTAACGGAGTTCCGCTGAAGAATTTGGAAGCGTTAAATCCATCCAGAAGCTCATCTATCAATGCGAGGTGGTTTCTGAAGATGGAGAGCGTGATATTCAGCTCATCAATCGGACTTTCCTGCGGGCCGCCGTATTTCTTGACGGCTTCCATCATATCATTCTTGATTCCGATATAGTCGACAACAAGGCCTCTGTCCTTGCCATCAAACACACGGTTGACACGGGAAATCGTCTGGATGAGCGTATGCTTCTGCAGCGGCTTATCGATATACATGACAGCGAGGGACGGAACATCAAAGCCGGTGATCCACATGTCAACAACAACGGCTATCCGGAAATTGGAATCGTTATTCTTGAACTGGCGGTCCAGCATCTTGCGATATTCTTTTGTGCCACAAAGATCATAGAGTTCCTTCTCGTCGTTTTGGCCCTGTGTCGCCACCATATTGATCATTGGCAAAGCGACGAGTTTATCAAGCTGCTCACGGGTGAGCTGATCTTCGTGCTCGGCCTTTTTCTTTACGAACCATTCAGGACGGATTGCTTCGATGGCCTTAAGCACTTTAAACGCAAGCGGTCTGTCGGCGCAGACGATCATAGCTTTCTGTACGACTTCCGGCTTTTCGGCGCAGAGAGATTCATAGTGGGCAACGACATCTGCTGCCAGTTTTTTGAGTCTTTCAGGGTGACCGAGGATTGCAGACATGCGGCTCATGGCCCGTTTACTTTCTTCGATCTGCTCCGGATTGGAACCTTCGGCAGCACACTGCTGATAGTACTTCTCGATTTCTTTGGCCTGTTCGTCCGAAACAATTACACGGGCTAATCTCGGCTCGTAAGCGATACGGACGGTTATTCCATCATCGCTGGATTCTTTCATCGTATAGCTGTCAACAACACGACCGAAAACTGCGATAGTCTCGTCAATCGGCGTTCCGGTAAAACCGCAGTACGTCGCATTTGGGAAACTATCACGCAGGTATTTGGCAAAACCGTAGGTAGTAAAGACTCCCTTGTCGGTTTTCTTCAATTTAGCTCCGACACCGGTCTGCGTTCTGTGGGCCTCGTCGGAAATACATATAATGTTGCTACGGTCAGAGAGAAGCCCTGTCTTTTCACAGAATTTCTGGATTGTGGTAATGTAGACGCCTCCGCTCGGCTTATCCCGCAGCGTTTTTTCCATGTCTTCACGGCTCTCAATGCTGCGAACATCGCTCTGATGCAGATACTTCTTTGCGGTAACAAACAGCTCTGATGTCTGAGTGTCCAGATCTTCACGGTCTTCAAGAATAACAATCGTGGGATTGTTGAATGCCTCATTATCCCGGAGTGCGATCAGCCGGGAAAGGAACAGCATCGTATAGGTTTTGCCACATCCGGTAGCTCCAAAGTATGTACCGCCTTTGCCGTCGCCTTCTGGACGCATGTGCTCTCTGACACTATCAAGCATTTTATGTGCGCCAAAGAACTGTGGGTAGCGACAGACAATGGCCTCATTCTTCTTGCTGTCGTCCGGGTAGAAGACGAAATCACGAAGAATTGCAAGCACACGATCCTTGGCAAAGGCACCCTCAATCATGGTCAGTAGAGAGCTAATACCGTTGGAAACCTTATCGGTGTCATTTGCCTTATTCCACGAGTAATAGAACTTGTAAGGTGTAAAGATGCTACCGAGCCGAGTGTTAGCCCCGTCGCTGATGACAGCAAGGAAGCAATACTTCATGAGCTTGGGAATGTCACGGGTGTAACGAATAGTGATCTGCTCCCAAGCATCGTGTATGGTGGTGTCCTCTTCGATAGCCGTTTTGAACTCGCAGATAGCAATCGGGATGCCGTTGATAAACACAAGCAAGTCCGGACGACGCAGATGCTCTCCCTGAACCGAATACTGGTTTACAACTTTGAAGATGTTATTCTCCGGATGATCGAAGTCGATGTAGTCCACATGAAGAGCCACTTGACTGATATCATCACGCACAAGATCAAAGCCCTCGTTGACCAGCCAGAACGCCTCTCGGTTTCCCAGATAAAGCGGTGTGGCCTGAATCATGACGAGCTTATTGATGATCTTCTGCATTTCAACTTCGCTCAGTCCATTTTGAGCATAACGAACCGAAAGGAAGGAGCGCAAATCATCCAAGAGCAGTATATCCTCATACTGCCTGTGAATGTTTTCTCCCGGCACATAGGTGTACTCTTGCTTTTCAAAAAGCTCGATAATGGCGTGTTCCAGCTCATCTTCGGTAAACTTGCCTTTTTCAAAGATGTAGTCCACTATGGCACCTCCTTTTAAACCGCTTCTTCGAGTGATCCTTTTATTAGGACCGGGCATAAATCTTGAATTTGTGCCTTCAATCGCTCATTGATATCTTTACGTTCGTCATATGCCTGAAACATTTCAGCAATAATATCTTGCTTAGACCTTTCAAGAAGTGGGATTTTAATTGTCCCAAAATCATTAGTGTTAATACCTCCTCGAGTATTTCCGTCTCCAATGAACACACATTTTCGTTGAAACTCATCTCTCTGAAGAATGCACAAGAAATAATAGGGATTGAGATTTGCTCCTTCTTTTATTCGCAAAGCCGAACAAGCGGGCGAGACGATATAGGTTTGACCCGAATCATTGTATGCAAGATAAAATTTTCCCCAGTTTCCCAAACACATAAAGTTTACGGCAAAGACATCATTTTCAACTATGAGATACTTTTCAACTGCGGATTCTGCAACTGTAGCAGTCGTTTCAGAAAAACGACATTTATCACTTATTCCTCTAAGAGCGTTCAACCCATATCGTGAGTCTTGATTTTTTCTGTTGTCAACATCAATTAGTTCTGAGATGCACACTAAGTTATCGTGCTTATTCCTATCGTAATATGCATCGCATACATGTTTTAAATAGTCGAGTCTATATTCATAACTTCTTTGATTCGAAAGCATCGATAAATATACTGCGGCATACTTTTTTTGTGTACCCAAAGAAGGGAGTGGAATATTAACTTCACATATGTCTCTCCAATTGAAGAACTCAGTTGAACTTCCCCAAGAATTAGTAATTACATATCTATCGAATTCCGACCGGTTAAAATACATGTATAGCCAGTCTGGAGAAAGATGCTTTTCCCCGTCTTCGCTTATACGAAAAACCACATAGTCTTCTGTACAAATGACCGGTTTATCGCCATCGTTATAAGCAATACTAAACTTGCTGCCGTTTCGAGAAGTTCGATGATTAAAAACAAATTCTCCAGGGAATACGATCTGGAATTTGCTTAGATCACGAGAAGTGAGATCTGCTTTAGTCGGCATTAACTTCTTCAAATTGTTAACCCCACGAACAGATTCTTCTCCAAACTCCAGATTTGAATTGCGAACATCTCGCAACTCTATAAATTCCCCTAATTTGTGTTTAGTCGATATCATAGCCAATCCCCCTAAACGCATCTTCCAACATTTTCTGAGACCGCTTCTCAATTATCATAACTTCCTTCATTTCTGATTGAATGCGAGACATTTCGGACGCATATTCAATATCCAAATCCCGGTCTATGAATTCAATGTATCGACTTGGGGCAAGAGAGTAATTGTTTAATACAATCTCTTCAATCATAACTGCTTTACACAATTCGGGTACATCCTGATATTGTGCGGTATCAGCACTCTGCCAATTGTTATAAATCTCTTTAATCTTGACAATTTGGCTGTCGGTCAAAACAACTTTTTTCTTCTTCTTTCCTTTATCAATGACAATTTCTTCGATGTTTCCATCCCATGTTCTTAAATCCATAAAAAGGATCTCATTGGTACGATCACGGAGCTGTCTACCGTTTACAGTTCCGGCTTTTTTGTTCATGTTGATAATCCAGAGGGTGACCGAAATATCCGTGGTATAGAACATGTCACGAGGGAGGACAATGATAGCTTCCACTCGGTCCTTTTCAAGGATTTCCTTACGAAGGGTGAACTCGTCACCGTCTGCGTTCAGTGCACCGTTAGCCAGAAGAAATCCGGCGATACCATGACTGACATCCAATTTGGAAAGCATGTGAAGAATCCATGCGTAGTTTGCATTGGCCACGGGCGGCATAACGCTGAACCCGGTAAAACGAGGATCGTCATTCAACTCGTCCTCTTTTCTCCAGTTCTTGAGATTGAACGGAGGATTGGCCATGATGAAGTCGACCTTTTTATCCTTGTGCAGGTCATTGGTAAATGTCGAATCATTCTTTTCACCGAGGTTATGTGCAATACCTCGAATAGCAAGATTCATCTTGCAAAGACGCCATGTCTCAGCAACGCTCTCTTGTCCAATAATGGAAACCTTCTGACGGTTCCCCTGATGGCGGTCAACGAACTTAAGGGACTGTACAAACATTCCCCCAGAACCGCAACAGGGATCTATAAAAACGCTGTCTTTGATACAAACAGAAAAGCCTTCTCCGGCACATAAGTGCTGAAAAAGGCTTGAAATAAAGGGATTTCGAGGTTCCACTGTGTTTTACAGCAGAGCTTCGGAAGCCCTTTTCTGTTTATTCGATTGTTGCTGGCCGGTTCTGTGGCCTTTGAAACTTACCCCTCAAAACAGGCTGTCGGAGGAATAATTAAAAAGTGTGGAATAATTAAAAGGTTCAACCCGGCCACAAAAAATTTACACTTGATTTTTATTTTAGTATTGACATACTAAATCTCGTGTGATAGAATACTAACAGAAAGCTAAAGGAGGTATCTTTCTATGAGTAAGAGCTCGATGAGTGATAAAGCCCTGTTCAATGCAGCCAACGTAATTAGAAGTTATGGTTTTTTGGATCAGTCAAGCATGATTGACCTCCTCTATAGAGTCGTTATGACGAAAAAGGCTCTCTCCGGCAAAGACGATGACTGTGATACCGTTTATCGCACCATGCAAGAAGTATCAACTACGCTTCCTCGCTTCCCCGGAGATGCCGATCTGTTTTTTACTATTTACAACGCTCTTTCTCCACTGGACGAGCGAGGCATTCTTTCCTTTATAAATATTACGAACGACGGCAGAGAGCTTTTTGCTCCGGATGTACTGATCGTAAAATTTTCTGAATACATCGAAGCTGGCATCAGCAAGGTTCTGGTTACCGAGTGCGAGCAATACGGGCCTGCTCTTCTCGATGTGATTGAATCCAACCCAAAGGTCCAGTTTACACTGACCTCTCGCCAAGCAATAATGACAGAGCTTCTTTCGGTCGTGTACGCTGGAATCAAGAACGTAAAATTGCTTGCCGCTGATATTTACAGTTATGGCTTCACCACCGAGAGATACGATCTAATACTCAGTATCCCGATCTTTGGTGGACGGGTGCTTGTAAATGGTGAGGATTTCATCAGCCGAGAACCCGACCTGATTGCTGTACAGAATTTGCTATACCACATTAACATGGACGGCAATCTTGTGATGGTGCTTCCTGCAAAAATCACATTTGGTGGCGGCAGTACAGCTGCTCTCAGAGAATACATCGAGCGCAACTATAAGATAAAGGAAATAAGTGCTCTGCCCGCCGGTTTGTTTACACCGTACACGTCCATTCGTACCTATCTGTTTGTGTTCTCGACCGGCAGAACAGACGATGTGGTTCTAAAGCAGTATGAGTCTGACAAACCTATCCGCAAGAGCTCGCCATGCAAAAGCCTCGTGGTAAAAAACGAAATCCTTCTCTTCAGCGATGAGTTTGCCGACCTCAACGGCTGGAACGTAGACATGGCTTTTTCCGAAGAGGATGAGGACATCAAGGCATTTTCTAATTCTCCGGTAAAAAAGTTGCGCTTGAAAGATGCAGCAACAGTATTCCGTGGTAAGGCCGTAAATGCGAAAGCCGAAAGTGGTAATGTGGCGGTTATCAACATCTCAAACATCACCGACACCGGAATTGATTATGCGCACCTCGACCAAATCGAGGAGGAAGAAAGAAAAGTCTCACGCTACATTCTGGAAGATGGAGACGTTCTTGTAACGGCCAGAGGCACTACGGTCAAAATCGCAGTCTTTGAGAAACAACCGATGATCTGTATTCCGTCTGCGAACATCAACGTAATCAGGCCAAAAGACATGCTGCGTGGAGCTTACCTGAAACTCTTCCTTGAGTCGCCGGTAGGAATAAAGATGCTTCAAAGTCTGCAGAGAGGCACTGTGGTGGTAAACATCAACTACAAGGATATTATTGAGTTGGAAGTTCCGGTGTTACCGCTTGAAGCGCAGGATGCACTAATCGAAGAATACAATACCGGTCTGAGATTCTATAAAGAAACTATCGCCGCAGCCGAGGAAGGCTGGCGAGGCGTACAGCAAGGAATCCAGTCAAAGCTGTATTGAGTCCGTTTTTTGGTACAGCTAATCTGATACGATATAATCGACAAACTATGGAGGAAATAATATGGCAACTACTTTTAACGAAGATAACACCATTGAGCAGATGATTATTTCAACCCTGAAAAGCAATGGTTGGAAGTATATCCCTGCCGAGGAGCTCCCTCGTATGCATTCGGATGTGCTGGTCGAGCCTATGGTGAAAGAAGCCCTGATTAGATTAAACCCCGAAATCGCAGAGGACCCGTCTCGTGCAGATGAGGTCATATATAAACTGAGAACCGTTATCCTCTCCGTCCAGCCTCACAACCTCGTTACCCAGAACGAGGTTTTCAAGAAGATGATATTTGAGGAAAACTCCTATCCCTTCGGCAAGGATGGCCGTATGATACCTATTCGTTTTTTCGGAACAATGCGTAAAGAGGACCTTGCTCTGAACGAATACGTTGTCACAAATCAGTGGGTATACCCGCAGGCCGAAGGTGGAAAGCGACTCGATATTGTTCTCCTTATCAATGGTTTCCCGATTGCCGTTGGTGAGCTTAAGACCCCCGTCCGCAGCGCAATCACATGGCTGGACGCTGCCGGTGACATCTCCGCTTACGAGAAAAGCATCCCTGCTATGTTCGTAACGAATGTGTTCAACTTCGCTACCGAAGGGAAATGCTATCGATACGGTTCTATTAACATGCCTATTAACATGTGGGGCCCGTGGCACACAGCAACCCACAAAGCTGAGGGCGGCCTTGCCGATGTGAAGATCAGCATCGAAGATATGATTACGCCTGAAAAAGTAATGGACATCTTCCAGTTCTTCACCATGTTTGCAACGGACAAAAAGTATCGCAAATATAAAATCATCTGCCGCTATCAGCAATTTGAAGGTGCAAATATGATCGTCGACCGTGTTGTGGCCGGGTATCCCAAAAAAGGCCTGATCTGGCATTTCCAAGGTTCCGGAAAGTCGCTGCTGATGGTGTTTGCAGCTCAGAAGCTGCGTATGATTCCAGAACTCAAGAATCCGACAGTGGTTATTGTGGACGACCGCATTGACCTTGAGACACAGATTACTGCCACGTTCAACGCTTCCGACATTCCTAATCTTACAAGTGCAGCCACGAAGGAAGAACTGCTTTCCTTCTTCCGTGGCGATATGCGTAAAATACTCATCACTACAATCTTTAAGTTTGGTGAAGTCAGCGGCGAACTTAATGCTCGTGACAACATCATCGTTATGGTCGACGAAGCACACAGAACTCAGGAAGGCGACCTCGGTGAAAAGATGCGTATGGCCCTTCCGAATGCATTCTTCTTCGGCTTGACAGGTACTCCTATCAACCGTGTGGACAAGAACACCTTTGCCACATTTGGCGCTGAAGAGGATCGTACCGGGTATATGAGCCGTTACTCCTTCTCCGATTCTATTCGTGACGGTGCAACACTGCCACTTCACTTTGAGCCCGTTCCTGTTGAGCTTCACGTGGACAAGGACAAGCTGGATCGTGAGTTTGATGCCATGACTGACGAGGCCGGTCTTTCAAGAGACGAAAAGAATGAACTGTCCCGCCGAGTCAATATGAAAGCCATCATGTATAACCCGGCCCGTATTCGTAAGGTGTGCGAGCATATTGCCAAACACTTCAAAGAAAAGATCGAGCCTAACGGCTATAAAGGTCAGGTAGTTGTATATGACCGTGAATGCTGCCTGATGTATAAGGCCGTCCTTGATGAGCTCCTCGGAGAAGATGCTACCACCATTGTCATGGATACGAATAATGACAAAGAAGATCGCTATAAGAAATACCGCCGTGACCGTGATCAGGAAAGCAAAGTTCTTGATTATTTTCGTGATCCTCACAGCCCGCTTAAGCTCGTTATTGTCACCGCAAAGCTGCTGACCGGATTTGATGCTCCTATTCTTCAGGCGATGTACCTTGATAAGCCTATGAAGGATCACACACTCCTTCAGGCCATCTGCCGCACGAACAGGACCTATGATCAGGGTAAAACTCATGGCCTGATCGTCGACTATATTGGCATCTTTGATGATGTGGCAAAGGCTCTTGATTTCGATGAAAACAGCATGCGTCGTATCATCACGAACATCGAAGAAATCAAGAAGCAACTTCCTGCCCTCCTTAAAAAGTGCATGAGCTATTTCATGGGAATCGACAGAACTGTCGAAGGCTGGGAAGGCTTAATGGCAGCGCAAGAGTGCCTCCCGACAAACAAAGAGAAGGATGCTTTTGCCGCAGACTATCGTGTTTTGAATCGTGCATGGGACGCTCTTTCACCCGATAGTTTCCTGAATCCCTATAAAGTGGACTATCAGTGGCTTTCCCGTGTTTACGAATCGGTAAAACCTACTGATGGACGTGGCGGTTTGATTTGGGCCTCTCTTGGCGCAAAGACCATAGAACTGGTACATCAGAACGTCACCGTTGGCGAGGCCGATGAAGATATGGACATTCTTTCTATGGATGCCGACCTCATTGATGACTTCTTGGAAAAGCAGAAAGACTTGAAGAAGACCACGAAGAAGGTCGAAATCAACCTTGTAGCTAAAATTCTGAAGCATGGCGGAGATCCAAAGTTCGTGCGTCTTGGCGAGAAATTGGAAGCTCTGCGTGAGAAACATGAACAGGGTCTTGTCACAAGTATTGAATTTTTGAAACTGCTGCTTGAACTCGCAAAAGAAGCAGCTCAAGCTGAAAAAGAAGTCGTTCCGGAAGAAGAAGTTGATAAGGGCATCGCTGCTCTCACTGAACTCTTTAACGGCATCAAGAACAAGAGCACTCCGGTTATCGTGGAGCGCATCGTTGCAGACATCGACAGCATTGTTAAAATCGTCCGCTTTGATGGTTGGCAAAGTACGACCGCCGGTAAGCAGGAGGTCAAGAAGGCCCTGCGTAGCGTAGTCTGGATCAAGTATAAGATCAAAGACAAAGAGGTCTTTGATAAAGCCTACAACTATATTGAGCAGTATTATTAATCCTTTGGAAAGCGAGGTTTTTAGATGATTGGCGCAATAATTGGTGACATCGTCGGATCACGCTTCGAGTGGGATAACCACCGTTCAAAGGATTTCGACCTGCTCACGCACAAATGCTTCTTCACCGACGACTCCGTGATGTCTCTGGCCGTCTGTGATGCCCTCATGAGATGCAAAGCAGACTACAGTAACTTGAGCGAACAGGCTGTACGCTCCATGCAGAGTGTTGGACGTCCTTATCCTCACTGCGGATACGGCGGATCATTCCGACGCTGGATGTACTCCGACAACCCAAAGCCCTATAACAGTTACGGCAATGGGGCCGCAATGAGGGTCAGTGGGTGCGGTTACGTTGGAAGAACCATTGATGAAGTTAAGCAGCTTTCAAGAGCTGTTACCGAAGTGACCCATAACCATCCGGAGGGTCTAAAAGGAGCCGAAGCTACCGCTGTTGCTGTGTTCCTTGCCCGGACCGGGAAGAGCCTGATTGAGATACAGGATTACATTATAAAGAACTACTATCCATTGGGCTTTACCCTTGACAGCATCCGGGAGACCTATCGGTTTAACGAGACCTGTCAGGATACCGTCCCACAGGCATTAGAGGCATTCTTTGAGTCGACCAACTTCGAGGATGCCATAAGAAATGCTATCTCCATCGGCGGCGACAGCGATACACTTGCTGCGATTACCGGTTCTGTTGCCGAAGCCTACTACGGTGTGCCGACCAGCATTAGGAAGCATGCTCTCACGTTCTTGGATGAAAGGCTCCTTAAAATCCTGCTGGAATTTGAAAACCGGCATCCAGCGAAAATCGAGAAAAAGAACGAAACCGGCAGCGTGGGTATTGCCCCATCCACCGGTAAGAAGGTAAAAACGGGAGGTCGTGCAGAGATGATGGAATCAGCTATGGATGTTGCTGATCTTGAACTTGCCGCCAGCACAGCCCATCCTGAAGAAACGACAAGTCAGAAGCTCTTTTCCCATCTGTTTGAGGCCTGCAACATTTTGCGTGGTCCTATCAACCAGGATGAGTACAAGAGCTACGTGACACCGATTCTGTTCTTCAAAAGGCTTTCTGATGTCTATGACGAAGAAACGCAGGCAGCCCTTGAGGAATCCGGTGGCGATGAGGAATATGCGAGCTTCGCTGAAAACCATCGCTTTGTCATCCCGGATGGATGTCACTGGCAGGATGTTCGTGAGGCAAGCGAAAACGTCGGAGTTGCTATCGTCAACGCAATGAACGGTATCGAGCGTGCTAACCCGGATACCCTGAGTGGCGTCTTTAGCAGCTTCGATGATGCGAACTGGACAGACAAAACAAAACTCTCAGACGAGAGATTAAAGGACCTCATTGAGCACATGTCCAAGCTCAAAGTCGGTAACAACAATTACTCTGCCGACGTCATGGGCGACAGCTATGAATTCCTGATTAAGAAGTTCGCAGACCTGTCAAAGAAAAATGCCGGTGAGTTTTACACCCCTCGTTCTATCGTTAAGTTGCTCATCATGCTGCTGGCTCCCAAAGCTGGCGAAACCGTGTACGATCCAGCATGTGGAACGGGCGGGATGTTAATCGAGGCCATCCGATTCATGCATGGCGACAAACTCACCTATGGCCGCATCTACGGTCAGGAGAAAAACCTCGCAACCTCCGCGATTGCACGAATGAACCTGTTCTTGCACGGAGCCAAAGACTTCAAAGTAACACAGGGCGATACACTTCGCTCACCAAATTATCTGGAAAGAGGTTCTCTGCAAACCTTTGATTGTGTGGTAGCGAATCCTCCATTCTCTCTGAAGAACTGGGGCTCCGAACAATTCAGCAGCGACATCTACGGTCGTAATATCTGGGGCTGCCCGACTGACTCCAACGGTGACTTTGCATGGCTGCAGCACATGGTGAAGTCGATGAACCCGAAGACCGGGCGCTGCGCTGTTGTACTCCCACAAGGAGTCCTGTTCAGAAGCGGCAAGGAGGGAGAAATCCGTAAGCAGCTCGTTGAGTCGGATAAGCTGGAAGCTATCATCACAATGGCGAGTGGCGTATTCTACTCGACCGGAGTGTCCGCTTGTATTCTTTTCCTGAACAACAATAAGGCTGTTTCTCACAGAGGCCGCATTTGTATGATCGACGGTTCCGGTATCTACACTCCGCAACGAGCGCAGAACATCATGACAGAAGCCGATATTCAGACTGTTTTCGATTACTACACCGCTTATGAGGATGTGATTGAAAAGGTCAAGATCGTCACGATTGCTGACATTCGAGAAAAGGACTATTCTCTGGCAATCAACAACTATATCGAAAAGAAGGAACAAGAAACAGTTCCTCCGGAAGAAATCCGCAGACAGTACTTCGAGGCCTATGACGAGATGATCGAGGCCGAAACCCGGATGAGAGAACTGCTGCTGAAAGGAGGCTACATCAGTGAGTAAGAGAATAACAATCGAAGAACTGCAGTCCTACCTCTGGAACTCTGCAGTTCTGCTCAGAACCAACATTGATGCCGGTGCCTACAAGCAGTATATTTTCCCACTTCTTTTCTTCAAGCGCATCTGCGATGTGTACGATGAAGAAACATCTAATGCTGTCGAAGAGTACGGTGATGATGCATCCGAATTTGATGAGGACGAGATCCATACCTTTATTGTTCCGAAGGGCTATCATTGGAATGACGTCCGCGCCGTTTCTGAAAATGTAGGCGTAGCTATCGTTGAGGCGTTCAGGAAGGTTGAAAATGCGAACTCTGATAAGCTGCAGGGCATCTTCGGTGATGGAGCTTGGACCAACAAAAATCGTCTTCCCGACAGGCTTTTGAAAGACCTGTTGGAGCACTTCAGCACGAAAACACTGTCTATTGCCAACTGCCCTGAGGACGAGCTCGGTCAGGGATATGAGTACCTAATTAAGAAATTCGCAGATGACAGCGGCCATACAGCGCAGGAGTTCTATACCAATCGTACAGTTGTCCACCTGATGACTGAAATGCTGAAGCCGGAATCCGGAGAATCCATATATGACCCGACCTGTGGAAGCGCCGGTATGCTCATCTCCGCTATAGCGTACTTGAAAGAGCAAGGCAAGGAATGGCGCAATGTGGCGGTCTATGGGCAGGAGATCAATGCTCTGACATCAGCTATCGGCAAGATGAACTTGTTCTTGCATGGTGTTAAGGACTTTAGCATCGTCAACGGCGACACACTTGCTTCTCCCGCTTTCATTGAAAACGGCAAGTTGCAGCAATTTGACCTCTGCCTTGCAAATCCACCTTATTCCATTAGTCAGTGGGATCGAGCCGCTTTTGAGAGCGATAAATACGGTCGCAACTTCTTAGGTGTTCCTCCACAGGGCCGTGCCGACTATGCTTTTCTCCAGCACATTATTGCAAGCCTCAAAGAGGATACCGGTCGATGTGCTATTCTGTTCCCGCACGGAGTCCTTTTCCGTAATGAGGAAAGCACAATGCGCGAGAAACTTGTCCGCAGCGACAGAGTAGAATGCGTTATCGGTCTTGGGCCGAACCTGTTCTACAACTCCCCAATGGAAGCCTGCATCATGATCTGCCGAATGACAAAGCGACCGGAGCGCCGTGGGCAAATCCTCTTCATTAATGCTGTTAACGAAGTCGAGCGGAAGAACGCGCAGAGCTATCTGGAGGACCGTCATATTCAGCGGATCGCAACTGCGTATAAGAATTACTGCGATGATGGCGACTTTGCTAAGATCGCAACCATTCAGGACATTGCCGATAATAACTTTTCACTCAGCATTCCGCTGTATGTCAAACCGGAAGTAAACGAGGAAGAAATCGACACTCGCACGGTTCAGGAGCACTACGACAGTTGGAGAGCAGCCTCGGAAATGATGAAGCTGAGCTATGAGAAACTGAATGCCATGCTGGGAAAGGAGGCCGAAGATAATGAGTAAAGTGAAATTGGGAGAAGTTGCAATTGAACATAAGGAAACCTGCAAAGGCAACAAAGACGGATATCCCATTGTCGGCCTTGAGCATCTGGTTCCGGAGGAAGTGACTCTCACCGCTTGGGATGAGGGCAGCGATAACACCTTCACAAAGATGTTCCGCAAAGGCAACGTTCTGTTCGGTCGACGCAGAGCCTATCTCAAAAAGGCTGCCGTTGCGCCGTTCGACGGCATCTGTTCCGGCGACATCACGGTAATAGAAGCTATCCCGGATCGCATTCTTCCAATGCTTCTTCCGTTTATCATTCAGAATGATGAACTGTTTGACTTCGCTGTTGGTAAATCCGCTGGGTCCCTCTCTCCCCGTGTAAAGTGGGAGCATCTGAAAAACTATGAGTTTGAACTACCTGATATGGATAAACAGCGTGAGCTCGCTGAGCTTCTGTGGGCTATGGACGCCACGAAAAAATCCTATCAGAAATTGATTGCAGCGACGGATGAGCTGGTGAAATCTCAATTTATCGTTATGTTCGGAGAGCCCAAAAACAGCCCGGATGCAGTGAGTTTCGAGACCGCCTTTACGATCAGAGACGATCTTCGGAAACCAATCAATGATGCTGTTCGCTCTGAAATGCATACTGGCCAGCTTTATCCCTATTACGGAGCAAATGGTCAGGTGGACAGTATCAATGATTACCTTATGGACTGCAATGCGATATGCCTTGCCGAAGATTGCGGTGCTTACGGTGCCGGAGAGCATACGTCTTACATTGTTTCGGGGAAATGCTGGGTGAATAACCATGCTCATGTCCTGATCCCGAAAGAATGCTGTGATATCGAGTTTGCAAACGTCTACTTCAGAATTCTGGACATGACTGAGTATGTGACTGGAACAACACGGCTCAAACTCACACAAGCGAAGATGAAAACGCTGCCTATGATCTTGCCCTCTTTGGAGCTACAGCGAGAGTTTGCGGCGTTCGTCCGGCAGAGCGATAAATCAAAATTTGAACTGGAACAAGCTCTCTCTGAGCTGACCGCAACCTACAAGCGCATCATAACAGAAAACCTTGGATAAGAAATAGGTCATGAAGTTTCCTCCGGCTCGTGAGAACACCGGAAACGGAGGATAACGAAAAGGAGGAAACTACCATGATCAATCAAGTTATTACGAACATCCAGAACGACTTGCTCGGCACTCTGGACGAGAACCAAATGAAACTGCTTTCGGAAGTGCTGACAAAGCATCTGCTGCCGTTACAATCGGCCACAGCCGAGAGCAAGAACGAAAAGAGCGACATGCTGCCGGTCTTTATTGCCGCAAAGCGTGTCGAGGGATGCTCGGAAAAATCCCTCCGCTACTATGAATCTACAATCCGGAACATGCTTGAATGCATCGGCAAGCCGGAATGTCAGATTACAACCGAGGACCTTCGCTCCTACCTCGATACATACCAGCGTCGAGGAACCGTGAGCAAAGTCACCCTCGATAATGTGAGACGCATTCTCTCCTCTTTCTTTGCATGGCTCGAAGACGAAGATTATATCGTCAAGAGCCCTGTTAGGAGAATCCACAAGGTGAAGACCGGCAAAACGGTCAAAGAAACCTACTCGGATGAATCGCTGGAGCTGATGCGAGATCACTGCGACAACGCACGAGATCTGGCCATGATTGATCTTCTGGCCTCAACTGGCATCCGTGTCGGTGAACTTGTAAAGCTCAACCGCAGTGATGTGGACTTTGAAAACAGGGAATGTATTGTTTTCGGCAAGGGAAACAAACAGCGCAAGGTGTACTTCGATGCTCGGACCAAAATCCATCTTCAGCGATACCTTGCGGAGCGCACGGACACCTGTGAGGCTCTTTTCGTCTCGTTGCTGAAGCCTTATGGAAGGCTGCAGATCAGCGGCGTCGAAATCCGCCTCCGCAAAATTGGCCGTGAGTTGAACTTCCAGAAGGTGCATCCGCATAAGTTTCGCAGGACGCTGGCTACAATGGCAATCGACAAGGGCATGCCTATTGAGCAGGTACAGCAGCTTCTCGGCCACCAAAGCATTGATACAACGCTTCAATATGCTATGGTGAACCAGAACAACGTGAAAGAGTCACACCGTAAGTTCATCGGGTAGCTGTTTGCAATTCTCAATTTATGGAGCAGTTCGTTATAGAGACTCCTTATGAGAGAACTCGTCTTGGAGATCACATATCTCAGATTCGAGGCGTCTCATATAAGCCTGCTGATTTGCGACCTTCGTTATCTGAAGAGAGTGTGTTGCTTCTAAGAGCTAATAATATCAGCGCAGGACGGATCAACCATGATGAGGTGCAATATGTAGCGAAGGAAAAAGTATCTATTGTTCAATTAATTCAGGCAGGCGATATTCTTATGTGTGCCTCAAGCGGAAGTCTCGAACATGTAGGGAAAGCAGCTATTTGTCTTCCCTCTATAGAGGGAGAAACCTTTGGTGCTTTTTGCAAACTGATCCGGCCCAAGGGCGATCTTCTGCCTGAGTACATCGCTGCCTACTTGGAAACGGATGAGTATAGGGAAATCATCATGCAGCTTGCTTGTGGCTCAAATATCAACAACCTCAAGACTGAACACATTGATGAGCTCCAGATACCGACACCCCCTGCAGAGGTACAGGAAGCCTTTGTTTCCTTTTTACGGCAGAGCGATAAATCAAAATTTGCCGTTCTGAGCTGTTCAAATCTCAATTTATCGGGCCCTCAGCCTATAAGGATTTCTCCGGCCACACCGCTTCCATGAGGAGGTGTGCATAATGGCGAAATATCGATTTGATCAGATTGCTATCAACAGCACCGAGAAGAAAAAGCCCGTTGAAGAGGACCGTTTCACCTACCTTGGCCTTGAGCATCTTGATTCGGGAAGTCTTAAGGTTACCCGGTTCGGTTCGGAGGTAGCTCCAATCGGTGAAAAGCTTGTGATGCACAAAGGCGATGTGCTATTTGGGAAGCGCAGAGCTTATCAGAAGAAAGTCGCTATAGCACCCTTTGATGGTATCTTCTCCGCTCATGGTATGGTGCTGCGGCCCAAAGAGGACGTAATCGACAAGGATTTCTTCCCGCTGTTCATCAGTTCCGATTATTTCTTGGATGCGGCCATCAAGATTTCTGTGGGATCATTATCCCCGACAATCAACTGGCGTGACCTGAAGGAGTTGGAGTTTGAGCTGCCGGATATGGACACCCAGCGCAAGCTGGCCGAAGTTTTGTGGTCCATTAATGATACGATGGAGGCTTATAAAAAGCTGATCTCTGCTACCGACGAGCTCGTTAAGTCTCAATTTATGGAGCAGTTCGGGTCCTACTTAGGGGACGAGACCAGATGTGCAACTGTAGAACAAGTATGTACCGTATTCGCTGATGGAGATTGGATCGAAAGTAAGGATCAAGCAGACGATGGCATTCGGTTGATTCAGACCGGAAACGTCGGAAACGGCGTGTACTTGGATAAGGGAGAGCGAGCAAGATATATCGATGAGGAAACTTTCATCCGGTTAAATTGCACAGAAGTTTTACCTAACGATATCCTTATTTCAAGGCTTCCAGACCCTGTAGGACGAGCTTGTATCATACCCGATGGCCTTGGCAAATCGATCACCGCTGTTGACTGTAGCATTGTTCGTCTTAAAAGTCATGTGCTTCCAGAGTTCTTTGTGGCCTACACAATGACTACTCTGTATGCAGCACAGATAGGTTCGTCAGTAACCGGTAGTACAAGGAAGCGCATTAGCAGGAAGAATCTCGGTCAAGTGGTCATTCCAACGCCAGATATCGATCAGCAAGAGCAGTTTGCAGCTTTCGTCCGGCAGAGCGATAAATCAAAATATAACGCCTCACAAGCTATGAGGCTTTGAATAGGAAACGAAACCAAGGTGAAAGGATGGTTTAGTGCATGAATATTAACAACATCAACGTAAACAAGTATCCGGTATCGCAGGTGTTTGACCCGGATTCAAAGGTAATCTTCGAAATTCCGAAGTATCAGCGTGAGTACACTTGGGGCTCCAGAGAATGGGAGTCCCTGTTTGACGACCTCACTGAAAACGATGATGGGTATTTCCTCGGCTCGATCATTTGTATCAACTCGGCCACGGATACGATTAACGCACCGAAGTTTGAGGTTGTTGATGGCCAGCAGCGACTGACTACACTCAGTCTGTTCCTTGCCGCACTCTATACCACCCTGAATTCATATAAAGATCTGCTGGATGAGGACCAGCAGTCGGATATTCTTCAGCTCAAGCGCAAACTGGTGCTGAAGAAAACTCAGTCCGATATTCGTGTCGTCCCGCAGGTCCAAGGCAGCAACCGTGACGATTTCATGGGCCTCCTCGCAAAAATCGGTATTATCCCGAAGCGACCTATGCCCAAGTTCGCCGGACTTCGGAGAATCGAAAAAGCGTACAACTACTTCAAAAAGCGCATCAATGCTGTTCTGGATGATGCCTCCGACAAGGTGCTCGCCATGTTCCGAATCCTCGATAAGGTGAATTCTGCAATTCTCGTCATGATCGAGGTGTCGAATCATGCTGATGCATACACCCTTTTCGAGTCTCTGAACAACAGAGGCACTCCGTTGACATCAGTCGACCTTATCAAGAACCTGCTTCTGGCCCGATTGGATGTCAATGGCGACGGCGATATTGACTACTATTTCTCTCGCTGGACTGAAATCCTTTCTGACCTCGGTGATGAATACTCTGATCAAGAACGTTTCTTCAGGCAGAATTACAATGCCTTCAGGAAGAAGCTCAATGCTCCATTCCTCAAAGGCGACCGTCAGTATCCTCTCGGCACTATTGCAACCCGGTCTACCATGCTGGACATCTATGAAAAGATCATCACCAAGGACCCTGTTGCCGCTCTGGACGAGTTGACTGAAAATGCAGCAATCTATGCCGGTATCATTTTGAACAAGACGGATACCCTTTCCGACGAACAGCGTGAAAGCTATCTGGATCTGCAGCGTGTTCAAGGTGCTCCGTCCTATCTGTTCATTATGTACTTGATTAAGCATCAGGAGTCGCTTGGCGTAACTGACGAGGATGTAGTAAAAATCTGCAAGCTGCTGGTCAACTTCTTCATCCGTCGTAATTTGACCGATACTCCGCCTACTCGTGATTTGACCCGTATCTTTATGTCGTTTATCGAGGCGATAGAACAGAACGAGTACCGTGGTGCAGATATTTATACAAACCTGCGTGATACCCTCATTTCCGTTTCCGCTTCCGATGAGTTCTTTGAAGAGAAACTGCGTGGTCCTGTGTACGATGATAACAGCGGTGCTACCCGTTTCATCCTCTGCATGATGGCAAAGCGTGGTATGACCCGTGAAAACGTGCAGGATCTCTGGAGGAAAACGAACAGCAATCAGTACGTTTGGTCTATCGAACACATCTTCCCGCAAGGACCGAATATTCCAGACAGCTGGGTGGATATGATCGCTGGAGGTGACCGTGAAAAAGCGAAGGAATATCAGTCGCTCTATGTTCACACGTTCGGCAACCTCACGATCACAGGGTACAATAGTACGTTGAGCAATAAGGCCTTCAATGAAAAGAAGGAACGCAAAGATAATAATGGTCAGTACATCGGTTACCGCAACGGACTTAATCTGAACGATGACGTCTGCGATAAGGATGAATGGACGGTAGATATCATCAAGGCACGGACAGATCGCATGGTGAAGGAAATCATGGCGATGTTTGCGCTGTAAGACAAAGGAGGGATTTCTTCTGGCACGTAAGGATAAATCTTTTGCGGCATATCTGGAAGATCAGCATTATGACTTGATGTTCAAGCGGCTCAAGTCATACATATTCCAGAATCGTGGAGGGCTGAATTTACACACCAGCCTTGTTCCTGATCCGAGCTATACTGAGCTCGATGATCTTCATGTAATGGGAGTTTCTTTTAAGGAGACGGAAGACGACCGTATCCTTTTTAGAGCTGCTGTGCAAGCGGATGTTATCGTAAAAGGTCGCTCCAGACGTGACTACGAAGAAGACATCGTCTATCCGTGGTTTTCCATCTCTTTTACAGGTATCCTCCGTTGTGGCCTCAATATGGTTACTATCACGTCTGTGGGTGAATACAGCAAGGAACGCTTCAGTAAAGAAGACGCTCTGTCTCAGTATTTGATCCCATATGTGTACTCAAAGGACCTTGATGCTCACGCTGAAAAATTCCTGAAAAAGTACTGCCCGAAAGCATTAGAAACGCCTATGCCGCTGCCAATCAAGGAAGTATTGGAAGCGATGTGTCTTACCGTTCATCACGCTCCTCTTCCTGACGGCGTTTTTGGCAGGACCTATTTCAACAATGCGACTGTCGATATTTACGACCGGGACAGAAATGTTGTGTCTGCTGACATTGAGGAAGGAACAATTCTGGTTGATCCGGATGTATTCTTCATGCGTAATATCGGCTCTGTGAACAACACCATCATTCACGAGTGCGTCCATTGGGACAAGCACTATAAGTTCTTTGAGCTTCAGAAACTTGTCAACCCTGAACTCACATCTATTTCCTGTGCTGTCGTTGAGGAGTATAAAAAAGGAGCCGGTGGTTTAAGTGAGGAACTGGCATGGATGGAGTGGCAGGCTAATGCCATCGCTCCGAAAATCCTGATCCCTGCAAAGACAGGCCGTGCAAAATTAAGTGAACTTCTCTACACGCTTAGTCGTGCATTCCCCTCAGATAGCAAAGCATCCATCATGCAGCTTGCTATCAGTGAGTTTGCCGATTTCTTCAAGGTTTCCACGATGGCCGCAAAGATCAGAGCCATTGAGCTGGGCTTTGATCAGGCCGCCGGTGTATTCAACTATGTAGACGGGCAATATTACCCGCCGTTCTCCTTTACCAAGGGATCTTTAAAGAAGGATCAGACCTTCATCATCGACAGGAACAACGCCATTATCGAATCGCTGTTCAATCAGGACCTTGCAGAAGATTTCAAAGCAGGCCGGTTTATTCACGCTGGCGGCATGATGGTCATCAACGATCCTAAGTACGTTGTCGTACAGAATGAGCGTGCTGAACTTACAGAATATGCTCTGGCGCATGTCGATGAATGCTGTTTGGTATTTGACCGCACGACAAGAGTCAGCAGCCACTACGACGACTCCTTCTACCGGATCTGTTTCCTCTGCCGTGACGCTGATTCAAAGAGCTTCGTGGAGGCAAAGTTCAATCCCAAGGAAGGCAAAAACGAAGATGTTCAGAAACGTGCCCGTGAAATGGCTGCTATCGCAGCGGAGGCAAAACGGGTATCTGATATTCTCGCAGAAGTTCCGTCCTCATTCTGTGGCACCCTCGATTATCACGTAAAACGTCGTGGATATACCAACGAGAAGATGGAAGAACGCACCGGTATCAGCTCTCGAATGATTCAGGACTACCGTAATAAGAAAGACGCCAAACCCACCCTGCAAAGTGTGCTTGCCCTCTGTATCGGCTTGAACTTGCACCCGTCCTTCTCATACGATCTGATTAACAAGGCCGGGTACAATATCATGGCCGCCAATGAGGAATATCTCATTTACCGGTATCTGATCGATAATCACCACATGGAGAACATCTTAATGTGGAATGCAAAGCTACAAGATGCTGGTATCCCGCAGCAACTGCCCAAAAACGGGAACAAATTGACTGTTCCTGAAAAATAATTCGGAAGTCGCACTTCCGGTATAAAACCCTGATTTATCAAGGCTCTTATGTCTTTCAAGACATGAGGGCCTTCTTTTTTTGCCTATTTTTCAGGCTTTTTCGGCCACTTGAACCGGAAGTCCCACTTCCTCGTGAAAATCCGGAATCTCAATAAAATAGTACCTGTGAGTGAAAGCTCACACCCACAAGCGGTACGTCCACTGGCCCCGGACGATCCAGTGCCGCCTGATGGGACAAGTAGATATGAACAGCTGCCTACTGGATAAGGAAGCTGCAGACCGGAACGGAGAAATCTCCGTCGGGACTGTGGTTGGATTTCTATACCCATTTTGCAGCTGACCATGAAGGTTTCCTCCGTTCCAAGCAAATCGAACGGAGGAAATTTTCATGCAAAACAACGACAAGAAGTACTTTATCCCGGTCGACGGGACCCCTATCGAGGTCAGCGAGGAAGTTTACAGGGCATACTACCAGCCCATCTGGAACATCCGCTACCACGCCCAGAAGAACGGCGAGTGCCGCTGCACTAAGGCCCAGCTTTGGAAATGCGACGGTGTTTGCCCCGGCTGCCCGTTCTACGCTGCCGGTAAGAAGGTTTCCATCGATACGCCTATCGGCGGCGAGGAAGACGAGCTTACCCTTGGCGACACGCTGGCCGACGACGCACCGTCTGCGGAGTCCATCCTTATGGACAAGGAACTGCTCGACGCTCTATACGACGAGCTGAACCGCCTTGACCCGGACGGCAGACGCATCTGCGAGCTTATCATGCAGGGCAAGACGGAGCGTGAAATCGCTGCCGACATGGGCAAACGCCAGTCGACCATCAACTATCAGAAGAACAAGGTGTTCTCCATCCTGCGTGAAGCCCTGAAGGACTTCATCTAATACCCAACAAAGGCCGCCGTGGAAGCAATTCTGCGGCGGTCAAAATTTTTTTCAAATTTTTTCGTTCAAAACACCGGTTTTCCTCCAGTGGGTACTGAGGACAGCAAAACAACACAGGTCCTCAGAAAGGAGGAACCGCCAATGAGTGAGTCCAGACCCAACAAGGCCGTCACCGATGAAGAGCTCATCGGAGTGCTTACGGCAATCAGCGTAGTGTCAAGACGTCTGGCGAGGAAGCTGATTCAGCTGAACCAGACAAGCCAATCTCAGGAAGGAGGAAAACGTGGTGAGCAAAATGAGCGAAATGGAAGCGACCATCAGGGAGTTGCGGGATATTGCATCTTCTATTAACGACATCGCCAACTGGCTGACCGGCGCATTCAGCGGCACCGAGGAAGCGGCCCCTGCTCCGGAACCGGAAAAGGCACTCACCCTCGAAGAGGTCAGAGCGATTCTGGCAGAAAAGTCCCGTGATGGCCTCACCGCTCAGATCCGTGACCTTCTCCTGAAGTACGGTGCCAAGAAGCTCTCCGAGGTTGACCCGGCAAGCTACAAGGCATTGTTAGCGGATGCGGAGGTGCTCGGCAATGGCTAATCACGCACTTCTCTCAGCATCGTCATCGCACAGGTGGCTCAACTGCCCACCCTCAGCAAGGCTCTGTGAGGGCTACGACGACAAGGGCAGCGATTTCGCAGCCGAGGGCACCGACGCCCATGCCCTCTGTGAGTACAAGCTCCAGAAGGCACTCGGCATGGAGGCAAATGACCCGACCGAAGACCTCACTTGGTACAACTCCGAAATGGAGGAATGTGCCAACGGGTATGTGTCCTTCGTAATGGAGCTGGTCGAGGAGGCCAAGAAGACCTGCCCGGACCCTGTGGTCTTGATCGAACAGCGACTCGACTACTCCAAGTATGTCGAAGAGGGCTTCGGCACCGGCGACTGCGTCATCATTGCAGACGGGACACTGCACATCGTGGACTACAAGCACGGCAGAGGCGTTCTGGTCGAAGCCGATGACAACCCGCAGATGAAGCTGTACGCCCTCGGTGCGCTGGAGCTGTTCGACTGCATCTACGACATCGACACCGTCAGCATGACCATCTACCAGCCCCGACGCTCTAACGTCAGCACCTTCACCATTCCAAAGGACAAACTCTACGAGTGGGCCGATCAGGTTTTGGCCCCGACTGCAGAGCTTGCCTTCAACGGAGACGGTGAATACCACTGCGGCGAATGGTGCCAGTTCTGCAAGGCCAAAGCTGACTGCCGTGAAAGAGCCAATGCCAACATGGAGCTTGCCAAGTTCGAGTTCAGGCAGCCGCCTCTGCTGACAGATGAAGAGGTCGAGGAAATCCTCGGTCGCATCGACGAGCTGATCGCTTGGGCCTCCGACATCAAGGACTATGCGCTACAGGCAGCCATCAGCGGTAAACAGTGGTCCGGCTACAAGCTGGTCGAGGGCCGCTCCAACCGCAAGTACACAGACGAGAATGCCGTCATCGCAGCCGTAACAGCTGCCGGGTACGACCCCTACGAACACAAGATTCTCGGCGTCACCGCCATGACCTCGCTTCTCGGAAAGAAACAGTTCAACGACATTCTTGGAGGCCTGATCACCAAGCCTCAAGGCAAACCCACGCTGGTGCCGGACAGCGATAAGAGACCGGCAATGACAACCATTATCGATGATTTCAAGGAGGACAACTAATATGTCAAATTCTACTAAACTCGCAAACCCCATGAAGGTTATCACCGGCAAGGATACCCGTTGGTCCTATGCCAATGTCTGGGAGGCCAAGTCCATCAACGGCGGCACCCCGAAGTTCAGCGTCAGCCTCATCATTCCGAAGACTGACACCGTGACCGTTCAGAAGATCAAGGCGGCGATTCAGGCGGCCTATGAGGAAGGTCAGGCCAAGCTCAAGGGGAACGGTCGCACCGTACCGCCTCTCACCGCTATCAAGACGCCTCTCCGTGACGGCGACACCGAGCGTCCGGATGATCCGGCTTACGCTGGCAGCTACTTCATCAATGCCAACTCCGCTACGGCTCCTGGAATCGTAGACGCTGACTGCAATCCGATCCTGACCCGCTCCGAGGTTTACTCCGGTGTGTACGGTCGTGCCAGCATCAACTTCTACGCTTTCAACTCCAACGGCAACAAGGGCATCGCCTGTGGGCTGAACAACCTGCAGAAGATCCGTGACGGCGAACCCCTCGGCGGCAAGTCCAGCGCAGCATCTGACTTCTCCACCGATGCGGATGAAGATTTCCTGTCTTAAGGAGGTACGTACCATGAACGCTACTACGATTCTTTGCATCCTACTTCTGTCCCTCTATCTGGTTCTGGCCGTGTTCTGGATCGTTAGGTCCATCATTGACACTATCGACGACCGCAAGCGTGAGAAGCGTAATGCTGCTCTTGAGGCTGAGCGTGAAGCTCGCAACGCCAAATGGGAAGCCGAGCGACAGCAGCTTGAACGAGAACGTGCCATTCGTGAGGTCGAGTACCACGAAGCCCGTATGAAAGAGCTCGACAGAAAGTAATCTTCGGCCTGCGGGTGGTGGGTGTAATCCTGCCACCCGATCAGGCTTGGGAAAGGACCGGTGTATATGAAAACACTCAGTATTGATATTGAAACATACAGCAGCGTGGACCTTGCCAAATGCGGTGTCTACAAATACACCGAGGCGACAGATTTCGACATTCTTCTCTTCGGGTATTCCGCAGACGGTAATCCTGTGCAGGTGGTCGATCTCGCCTGTGGAGAGACGATCCCTCCGGAGGTCATCGCTGCGCTTACAAACGATGATGTGACGAAGTGGGCCTTCAACGCTCAGTTCGAGAGAATATGCCTTTCCCGCTGGCTCCGGGATCACGGCGGTTTTGATAACGCCTACTACAGCATCCCGGAAGACACCGTGGGCAACTACCTCGATCCGGCCTCATGGAAATGCACCATGATCTGGTCCGCTTACATGGGCTTACCCCTTTCATTGGAAGGCGTCGGTGCTGTTCTGGGCCTCGGAAAGCAGAAGCTGACCGACGGCAAAGAGCTCATCAAGTATTTCTGCCAGCCCTGTGCGCCAACGAAGTCCAACGGTCAGCGCACCCGCAATCTCCCAAAACACGCCCCGGATAAATGGCTGACATTTTAAAAATAA
>OGOZ01000285.1_pt1 | contig 36601 bp, 45 predicted proteins | sample 1552801 | NCBI WGS metagenome assembly OGOZ01 (sample SAMEA2580196, study PRJEB22360) | human gut metagenome | biome: human gut; feature: human-associated habitat; material: faeces | place: Denmark | collected 2008/2010 | reverse complement strand
TGACTTTAATTCTAAGCAGTTCAATTCCGACTTAAAAATTGTAGATGAATTTTTCTCAAAATTTAATTGCAAAGAAGAATTTCAAAAGGTGTTTAGACAGCTTATTCGCCAAGGAGTTTTCTATTGTGTCTTGAGAAAAGGCGATACGAAATATACCATTCAAGAGTTACCTCCTCAGTTCTGTAAAATTACTGGCAGACATACACACGGACTATTGTTCGATTTTAATATGCAATGGTTTATTGGAAACTATGGTGTTGATATTGCAATGTACCCGAAGGTATTTAGAAAGATGTATAGAGATGTATTCGATGCTAATACCGCAGAGTATAATCCAGCGAAAAAAGTCCCAAACAGAAATTCAAGTTATATGTACTGGCATCAAACATCCCCGATGGATGGTTTCTGGGCTTGGAAGATTTCACCGGAACTGGCAACGATAGTTCCATATTTCGCACCAATGTTCCCTAATTTTTCTTATAGCTCAGTAATTAGAGGTCTACAAAATGATAAATATTTTATTGCTGCTTCAAAGCTGTTGGTCGGTATTATTGGTTTCAATAAGGACACGAAGAGCGGTCAGGTTGCTAATCAAGTAAATATTACACCGGATATGCTTGGAAAGTTCATGGGTGTTGCGAGAAAAGGCTTGAATAAGCAAATAGGTCTTGTGGCATTGCCTATGGATAGCATTCAAACAGTTGATTTTGATGAAAGTTCTGATAATATAGAAGTAGACTATACTAAGAATATGTCTCAGCAATCAGTTGCTTCATCACAGATGCTTTATACTACAGAGAAACTAAATTCTCATCAGTCCAAGTTGGCATCTGCTGTTGACATGGCATTTATAAATTCTTGCTACAGTATGTTTGCTGATTTTGTTGAATACTATATTAACTTACAGACTAAGAAATTTAAATTCAAGATTAGATTTGATGATGTGTATACGCCTGATGACCAAGCACGTGTATCGCAGTTATTCAAAGATTATGCTCAAATTGGCATTGTTGATGTTCAACTTGCCGCAAGAGCATTGGATATGAACCCGTTTGAATTAACACGCCACATGCAGATGAGCAAAACCTTGGGTATTGACAAAAAACTTATGTCACTCGTCAATCTTAATACTCAGGCTTCGGGTGGTGGAACTTCTGGAACTGGTAAGGTTGGTAGACCAAGTAAGTCTAGTGACCCGACAGCAGATAACGATAACACAGAAGCGTCTTGGTCACGTGAATCTAATGATTTGAAGGATTAAAGGAGTGAATTATATGGTCGATTTTTCAATTTTTAATGCTGACAAGTTGCGCAGGATGAATGAAATTACAATGACAACTCGTGATGCACAGTTGGGCGAGTTTCTTGCTCGTGTGCTTGCTGTAATGGACGGAGAACATGATGGCGCTGAACCGGAAGTTGAGGCTACTGATGTTGTCGAAGCTCCTGTTGAGGCAAAAGCACTTCCTGTCGTCGAGAAGAGCAACGCAACTACTATTAAGCAGCTTGTTGCAGATTATAATGAGCTAATTGATGCTCTCAAGACCGTTGGAGTGATTGCGTAATGCTAATAAGCAATATAAAGGACTTTAGCGGTATTGATTTATATAAATGTAAATCTAAAGAGAACCAAGAGCTGTTAAAGGCTGGGTTTAGTCCAATAGGCATTGATGACGATTGGTATTATTATCTTTTAGATGAAAAACTACAGGAGTATCTTAATAAGTAAAGGAGGTGTTTTAGTTAATGGACAAAAAGGTTTCACTAGAGTTTGCAGTTGATGGTTTTGAGTTTGAAGATGTGAAAGACGCTAGATTTGCAAAAGGTATTATTCATGCCTTCGCTGACGGAGAAAATGCGCACACACATCCTATTGAAACTAAAGTGCTAATTGATTGTGCAAATTCAGTTTATGATATTCCGCTTGTGTGTAGATACAATGGATTTACTGACGATTTTATGTCGCACGAAGCCGATGAAACACCAATAGGATTCATTAAAGAAACATCCCCTACATATAGTAATCCGATAGTTTTTGAGAAGCATACTGATGGTAGAACTTTCCTTGTTATTAAAGCATTGATTTGGAAAAAATATGCAAAAGACGCTGTTAGAGTATTTAAGAATAGCGAAGGGAAGAAAGCTGTTAGTGTTGAGATAACTATTACTAAAGGCGAAGAAATAGACGGAAAAGTTCGAGTTGATGAATTTGTCCTTGACGGAATAACTGTGCTTGGTGATTTTGTTAAACCAGCAGTTAAAGATGCTAGGATTCAAGTCGAATTTGCCCAAGATAAGACCGATTATCTGAACGGTCTGAGATTTGCTGATACTACAAAAGAAACAGGTGAACAAGATATGGCTGATGAAAATAAAATGGCACAGGATGGTCAGGTAAATTGCGCTGACGATACAAATAAGCCCGAAGATGGCGAGAATATGTCTGCCGTTGGTACTGATGGTTGTGCTTGCAATGGCAACATGGCCGATGATGGAAACGCTGGTTCTGATAAGACAGACGGCAATGAAAATATGTCTGAAGATGGAAAGAACGGCGAGAATATGTCAGAAATTCCACCGCAGAATTGTGCATGTGATGATAACGCAAATATGGCAGACAATGGCGATAACGATGAGAATAAGCCAGCAGAGGACGGCAAGAAGAATGACGAGTCAAAGACAGATGCCGATGATAAGTCTGAAAAAATGTCCCTTGAAACTGCTATGAGCCAGATTGCTACTATGTCTGATAAGATTAACGACCTTGAAGCACAGAATAAGGCTTATATGTCACAGATTGAATCAATGTCTGACTATGAGGCTTTGAAGCAGTTCAAGTTTGCTACAGAACAGCGTATCAAGCAAGAGGCTGATATGGCTACTATGAATAAAGTTATGTCAGATATTGCGGCTCGTGGTTGTAATATGTCGGACGAAGAGAAGGAAGCACTAAAAGCTAAGTTCTCTGAATTTAGTTCTGTTGATGCTTGGTCTAACTATGTTAAGGCACAGGCATTTGAGAAATTTGAAAACAATAGCAGTGTGCAGCAAATTGGTCTGCCATTTGCTGAACCAAAGAAAACCAATAGTATTTGGGATTCTATTTAATTATTTGAAAGGTGGATTTAATAATGAATGTAGTTATTAAGAGACGTGTTGCTGCACATAACATTGATGCACTGAACCGTGCTGTTGTGGCAACTGTAGATTTGGAAAACGGTTCTATCTTTACTCTATCCGCTCGCTCTGAGAATGAGGCAGAGGGCGAAGTTTGGAAGGCTACTGAGCCTACCGTTGGTGCAAAGAATGTCTGGATGGCAAAGAGTTCTGAAGTCACTATTACCACTATCGGTGCTGATACTGGCGCGGACGTGCTACAGATGAAGGGTATTGTTGAAGACCCTCGTATGTTCACCAATGTTAAGGGACTTGTGTTTGACGCATTTAAGCCACAGGTCGCAGACATTATCGAGATGACTCTTGGTGACGACGAGAAGGAGTATCTGGTTGCCGACGCATCTTATACTCTAAAGGCAGATACCGCTGCTGGTGACGGTTTTGCTATGCACAAGGTTGGAACCTCTATCCTGCACATTGGTTCTGCAAAGCTAGTTAAGACTCCTGTTAAGACTTACATCTACGAAGTCGTAGCTAACTAATTTTAAGAAAGGTGGAATATAATAATGAATAAGAGCATTTGCTTTTCTTCTAACGAAGATGTCGTAAAGACCGCGTTTAGAGATTACATGGGTCATTATATGACCGAAGTTGCAAAACGTCAGGGATTTATTTACGATAATACTGTTTCTTTCGCAGAGAAGGAAACTAAGATTAACAAGCTAATGATGGACGAGATTACTCGTATGTCTGGTCTTAGCTTCTCTAATGGTATGGCATCCCCCGAAATGATTGCTAACAACCCTAACCTCCGTTGGGCTGCTTTTGCTGTCGTTAATTCCCTGATTGATATGATTGTTCCTGAAGTTCTGGACAAGTCTATTGGTATGTATACCGAGCAGCGTGTGGGCGCTTATGGTGATAGCTTTAGCTTTACCGTTGAGCCTAACGACCTATTCTATGTGTCTAAGGTTGGTCACGACCAGAGAACTACCGAGTTCCAGAAGCAGTTTGTTGGTCAGATGACTATTGTTCCTGAGAACCGTGCGTTGACTGTTTCTGTTAACTTCTACAAGGTTCTTTGCGGCAAGGAGTCTTTGGCTAAGTTTGTCATGAAGGCTATTCTATCTCTTGAGGCACAGATTACCAAGGAAGTCTATGTTGCATTTGATACTGCTATGGCCGCATTGCCTACAACTTCCGCTACCGATAATCTGCATCTGAAGGGCTGGAACGCCGATTCCGCAGTTCGTCTGGCACAGACCGTTTCTACCTATAACAACGGTGTTGACCCAGTGTTCATTGGTACTAAGCTGGCTCTGAACAAGGCTGTTCCTGCTGATGCTAACTACCGTTACGACATTCAGTCTGATTTCGTGCGTGTTGGTTATCTGCGTAACTTCATGGGTTATGATGCTCTTGAGTTGAAGCAGGTCGCAGACTGGAAGAATCCTCATAAGCTAGTTTTGAACGACAAGCGTATCTATGTCGTTTCTCCTGCTTATGGTAAGATTGTCAAGCTGTGCTATGAGGGTGGTTCTCGTACTATCAACCGCGACTTTGAGGACGCTGCTGATATGACTGCAAGCACCACTATCTTTAAGTCTTATGGTATTGGTGTTGCTACCAACGCTCTGGCTGGTGTCATTGACATTACCTAATTTTCTTTTTAGATATACGTCCGGGAGAAATCCCGGACTTTTTATGTGTCACGTATGTGGCTTGGAACAAAGGAGTTGTTTTTATGTCTGAGATTGATGAACTTAGAAAAGAACTTAGAGATTCACAGGAAAAACAAAATGCGATTAACGAAAAGTTGGTTGCGTTGCTTACGAGTTTAACTGCACCGAAACCTACAACTAATATTGAGATTTCACATGTAATTAAAAAGACCGAACATGTTACCGCAATGGTGCATGAAAAAGATTATACCGATTTAAAAAATCCTAAACAGCCAAGACCTGACTCTGTAATCAGGGTTCAGTCCTTGACAAAGGGCGAACTATGCTTGAACGCAAATGGTCGCACTATTATTAAGTTTGATAAGTATGGTGATATTAAGCCAGTTCTATATTCTGAATTGATGACCATTGTGAATAACAATAGGTCTTTCGCGGAAGATGGCTCATTCTTTATCTTAGATGATTGTGCGATTTATTATCTTGGGCTTGGCGATTTCTACAATAAGATTTTGTCTTATGACGAAATTGCATCACTAGAATCTTACGATGATGAAACACTGCGTCAGATACTACCAAAAATTCCCGATTCACAGAAGGACGTAATCGCATTGATTTATTCTGGTAAGATTTTTAATGATGAACAAGTAGATAGGAATAAGATTGATGTTATCGGTAGGGCATGTGGAATTGATATTATTGGAAAGGCAAGAGAGATGCAAGAAATTGCAGATAATATGACAAAGTAATGGGGTGGTGTTATTGAATACAAGTTTTGATGAGATATACCATCTATTCTTGAGCCAGATACAAGACTATAATCTAAGGAATCTATTTAATAATAATATTGACATTGCGCAGGATATGCTTAAAACATTTTTGTTAAGAAGTATACCTAAATTTGCTAATTGTACCAAGAGGATTATGGATATTGATGATACTACAGATGAATTTCCATGTAAGTTAGATTTGGCAGAGAAAAATATTCTCTCTGAATTGATGGTGTGTACTTGGTTAGATTGGGTTATCAATGATATAAGACAAATTAGCTTGCACCTTCAGGATAATGACTTTAAAACATTTTCCGAGGAGTCAAATTTAAAGCAAAAGAGTGAATATTGCGATAGGGTCAGAGAGAAAGCCAGTCAAGATATGGTGGAATATGGTCTTCGTAATACACCTTTTGATAAATGGGCGGTAGGTGATTATGGTGTATGAGATAAAACTTAGTGAAGATGATATTGCCTACTATAACAAACGAAGTATTAACAAGCTATTTGCAATTCTTGGAATTTTTGAGGAGTGTGAAGAGTCTGGTGATATGTCACCATTCCACTCTTATTTAGATAGACTGATTATAGAATTTCGTGGAGTTAAGGATATTTTTGATATTTGTACTTTTGTATCTATTGTTGCTATCCTAGATGGTCTTCGTAAGGAAGAACAGCTAAATCATAAAGAAGTTAAATCTATCGTATTTCATTGTATATCACTTGTTAAGAAAGGCACTGATGAAAAATGAACTATTATGATTCATTTCTAAAAGTGAATGGTAAACCTAAAGATGAGTGGTATCAAGCATCAGCGGAATTGCAAGATATGCAGTTTGATGATACATCTACTGTATGGGATGATATTGAGGAAGAGATAACATTTGGCTCTCTTGAATTTCGACCAATCCGTGCGAGAGTAACTACTATTATTGATGTTAAGACAGGTCAAAGAAATGGTGATAATTTTAGGAAGATTATCTTCTACGATTATACGCATAGACCTGTTGCTGGCACTCGATATAGATTTGACGATAATATTTGGATAGTATTTGCAACAAAAAATTTAAAAGTTACGTCATCAAGTGTATATGTATATAGATGTAATAATACCCTTAATACTCAAGACAAGTATGGTAATATTCACAGGGAACCATGTTATATGGATTATAAACTCAACGAGACACAAACCAGTCAAGAAGATATGATGGAAGTTCCTAATGGTAGATTAAATTTAATCTGTCAGGTTAATCAGTGGACTAAAGATTGGGATGTTGGAAAGCGTTTTATTCTTGGAAAAGATGTATACAAAATAAGATATAGAGCTAAATATGAGCGTAATAAAACATTCGACGAAAACTCTGTTACCGTTGCGCAGTTCTATGTGAATTATGACAATAAACAAGTGAATGATAATTTTGATTTGCAGATAGCAGATTATTTGGATAATAAATATGATATTAGTTGTGATGATGAAATTATAAATATAGTTGGATATTTTAATAAATTAGTTGTGCAAATTGCAGAGAACGATACTGTCATTGACGAACCACTGCTATTTACTACTACAGATAGTTCTATAGTAAGCATTGATGACAATGGCAATTATGTATTAAATGCCATCGGAAGCGCACAAATTATAGTTCAGATGAAGAATAATCCGTCTTGCATAAAGTATGTAAATGTCACGGTTGGTGAAGATGCCATTGACGATATTACGCTTGTGCCAGATATAAGAACTATCAAACTAAATTGCACTGTTGAATATCAAGTTATCTCGAATAATGATGTTGAAATTAGCATTGAATCTGAGAATCCATCATATTATTATAAATATAAAAAGACTGACGATAAGACTTTTGAGATTAAGAATATGAAGCAGTCTAAATATCCAGTAACGGTAGTGTGTAGTGATGGAAATACCGAGAAGAAGTTTGATATAATGTTAGGAGGATTGTTATAATGGCGCACTACAAAGAACTAAGCCCGTTGCTTAACGGCATTATTGGCGGCAGATTTTTAAGAAACCAGAATTTAGCAAGACTCCTATATAACTATGAACCTAATTGTAATAAACCATTACCAAAAAACCTTAATAATTTACTTATGACGCATATATATCCAATGCCAAAGATGCCTGATGCTAAGACTAAAAAAGAAGCATACGTTTGTGCGTACTTTAACGGTGGCTATGAAGTTGAAGATAATAAAGGTTATCGGAATGTTGTTTTAAATATTGATATTATTTGTCATATTGACGTATGGTTCTATAATGATAGTTATAGAGTCTATGATATTATGGCAGAAATTGATACAATGTTGAATAACCAGATGACCGATTTGCCAATAGAAGGAACGCCATATTTGCGCGGATTCCAGACTAGAATTTATGAAAGCGAGTTCTATGGAGTCCAGATGCTCTATAACTTTAAGGTTAATAGCACGATAGAATGCAATACACAGCCGATTACAGATAAACTTCGCAATGGATTGGTGTATGACCCGGTATGAAACATGTTGATTTAATACGCGGTAGACCACTAAAATTAACTGATAAAGTTTATGTCAAACATCCTACACTTGCCGATGTCTGTGATTTAGATAAGTATGAGAATTATACATATATTATGATGATAACGTCTGATGATATAGCCGACGTAATGTGGCATAATAGCAAAAAACTATACACTGACATTAAGAGTGAATGGTTGTTTTTCATACAGAAAGCACTGATTAGTGCGCGTGGCAGTGATGTATATGTGGTTGATAATAACGTTTACCGCATAGATTCTAATTGTGTATTGATAAATTCAGACTATAGAGATGCTTTAAATTATTTTCTATCACTTGATTGTGAATATATGGTTATGACAGTTGGTACTGGCGATAATGAGCAAATAACTCTACGTTCTTTAAATAGGGACGGAAATATGCTTATCTTTAATAAGGATAATTTCCAGTTCACAGAATCATTTTACTTGCAAATGGTTGAATATCTTAGACAGATAAACGACTATCATCCAGATTATTACTGGAAGAAATGTCCGACTAAACGTGGTAAGAAGATGCTCCTTGAACAGGAATATAGGCGTAGAGAGAGTAGAGAGAAAAATAACAGGAAATCTAATGTTGATTTAGGCAGTTTGGTTTCTGCTTTAATCGCTAGAGGACAGCCGTATAAAGAAATATGGGATTATCCTATATACATGATATACGACTTATATAGACGACTATCGAAAGTCGATGAATACAACGGTACAATGCGCGCTTTATATAGTGGCTGTATTGATACAAAGAAGAACCCAATTAACTGGGATAAGGTAAATTGGGCGGCAATTATAAATTAAAAGAAATGGAGTGTTTTTAATGGCTAGTAAAGCAACACCTAAGAAATTTGCTATGCAACAGTGCTTTGAGATTCTGTTGCGTCAGCCTTCTACCAAAAAGATTCTTGCATATTTGACCGACTGCAAGACTTCTTCACTTGAGAACACCGTGGAAATGGTGTATCCTACCGGCGGCGCTGGAAATGTTTACATTGGTACTGGTTTCGGTCACTCCCGTAGGGCTACTCTGAGTGTTGAGAGTGCAACTTTTAACACCGAGGTTATGGCTATCCAGAACGGTACTGAGATTGACATTGACTCACATGAGATTACTGCTTATGATGTTATAGATGTTGGCACTGGAGACGTATCTGTTGCTGGTGTAAAGCTACATCATACACCTATCGGAGCGGCAGGCAACGAAATTGGTTTCGTGTATCTTGTAAACTCTGACGGTACTTATGGTAAGACTTTTACTCAGTCCGCTACTGCTGGTGATGGAACTTTTAAGTGTGCTGATGGCGTTTTGACTTTTGCCAAGAGCGCACTTGCTGCTGGCGACCGCATTGCTTGTGCTTACACCTATAAGACTACTGACACAGCACAGAAGATTACTATGTCTGCTGACGCACTGCCAGCGACTGTTCTTGTCTCTGCTTATGGCGTAGCACGTGATGTTTGCTCTGGTGATATTTTCCCATGTGTTATCGAAGGTCAGGCACAGATTGATGGTGACTGGAATTTCGACCTGTCTGCTGATGGCGACCCTGTTACTCAGAACTTGACCATGGAGTTCGTCCGTAGCTGTACGAGCAACAAGATGTATGACTTTATCATCTATACTGATGAGGAAGCCTAATTCGTATAAGTAATTTTTTGTTTTAGATTATGTCGGGGCAATGCCCCGACTGTTTTTATAATTTATGCCGTATCAAAATAGAAAATGTAATTATTGTGGTAAAAAATACTATGTATGCCTATCGTGCGAACGCGCTGGCTCGTGGAAAACAATTTGTTGTTCACGAGAATGTTACTACAAACTTATGAAAAACAATAAAGATGATATTGTAATGCCCCAAGTCATTAATGAGGGGTCTACTTCTATGTCGGCTAAATTAAAAGATGGTAAAAATGTTAATATATCTGGTTATGATTTGCAATTAAATAGATTTGATTGTGATGATGGAATCACTAGAACAGTTAATGATTTTAGTGAGTTTACATTGTCGGAAGAAGAAATGCGAAGTGTGATAGATATGTTACATTTTTTTAAAGCTGACTAACGATAAAAGCAATTTTTTATTGAAGATTTCAATATCAATAAATCCCAATGTTTCTGCGGATTTTGATGATTTGGACGGAAGGTGATTTTTAGTGGTTAGTGTTGAATGTATTGGAAAAGGCGTGGCAAAATTTGCAGACCGTGAAATTTTAAAGAATGTTGATGGTTGGCAGAAGGTTGTGGTTGGTGCTGCTATTGCTCTTGCAATTAACCGTTCGCAAGATATAGCTGCATCATATAGAGAAAATAGGGTTGTAAAGATGCTCAAAATTTTTGATGACACAGGTAATGTTGACATTGATATTTTGAGGGAAGTTGTTAAGGATAGTATTAGCAATAATGGTTTTGTTATCACTGTCCCTATTTTAGGTGAATTGAAGTTCCATAAGAGCGATATAGATAATTTGTACGATGATATTATGTCTAACGTGAAGGGATGATTTTTCATGACAACAGAAACTACGGTTACTACGCAAGAAACAATGACTGAAGCAGAATTTCTTGATATGCTACATGAGTGCTTCGTCGATGAGATACATGATGCAAAGAAGTATCTCGGTTATGCTGAATTTGCGAAGAAGCATAACAGCGATTATGATGCAGAAGTTCTAATTAGAATTGCTAACGATGAGGAATCGCACGCCAGATACTTGCTAAAGGTTCTTGACGAGAATCATTACGCTGTGGCAAGTACAGAGATGGGTGACTATCAAGAAATGGAGCGTCTATTTCATAGACTCTAAGAATGAAGCCAAAGAGAAGCAGTCTTTTGAATATAAGTTAAACCAAGCAACAAAATATATAGATACTCTTTGGAAGTATGGTGGATATTGGGTAACAATCATGAAAGCATTAGGCTTAATAAATATCTAAATAGATATGGAGGGATGTAATCTTGAAGCAAACTACTACTTTGAATTTGTATCAATATGATTCAAGTACAGACACAGCACGTCTAACTTCTGAGTATATTGATAATATGAGTAAGAACATGCAAACTATAGATGATGAGCTAGGCCCATTTAAGAAGATGAATCTTTATCTTGATGCTGATGGCGATGTTTGTCAGAAAGATTTGTAATTGGTGACGCTATGTTCTTTACTTTAATAATTCCAGCTTTTAATGCAGACCAGATAGGTAAGCTACTTTACTCTATTGTACGTCAGAACGAATCAGATTTACAGGTAATAATCTGTGATGACAGTGAATCAGATGGTGTATATAGGGTATATAATAAGTACAATGTTTATCTTAATTTAGTTTATTGCAAAACTGATAAGCATAAAACCAAGTGTCCGGGTAATACTAGATACGATGGGATGAAGCATATATCTAAAGATACAAAGTATGTTTTGTTTGCTGACGATGATGACTTCTTTGAAGCTGATGCTTTACCTAAGATAAAGAGATTCATAATTGATAATAATTACCCAGAAGTAGTATTTTCTAATATCTACGAAACGAGAGATACAAAATGCAATAATATGTGTGACCTATATTGCAAAGGTCAGTATCCCAAAGTACAGACTTTAAGTTCTCTCGCATGGTTACACGGAAATCTATATAGGTATGACTTCTTATATGATAATCGTATCGAATTTAAAGAAGATTTGATTTCACATGAGGATGTATATTTTAATTGTAGCATCTTGGCTCATTTGACTGGACATGGAATTACTTATGCTACTTTTGATAAACCATTTTATAACTGGGTACGAAGAGATAAGTCTTTGAGTAATATACCGGTAGAAGGTCATACATATATAGAGAAATATCTATATCAATATATTTACTCATCAACTGAACCGATGTTTGATGGGGTTAAGATATATCCAGACAGTTATCTGTATTATAGAGGACAATGTATGGGGACGCTTGTTTTCTCATATTTTTATTATCAATTTTTTATCTGGTCTGAAGGAGAGAACATTCTCAAGGAGAATATAGGATATATAAGGGATTTAGTATACAGAATGATGAATGTTTTTAACATAACCAAAGAAGATATAATCAATTTGGTTTATACTTGCCCAGAATCCTACAATGATATGAAGATTGATACATTGAATATGGGATATAAGTTCGTAGAGACCACAAGTTTTCGTGACTTTATCCTAAAGTTATAAGGTGATTTTTATGGATGCTATTACTATGAAAATCCGTGGCAACTGCGTAGTTCCTGACGTTAAGGAAATTATGATAGGTTCGTCTGCGGATATGGAAAAACTTCCAACGTCTACTGATGTTGGGAAATTTGAAAATAGTGATGCTAATGCACCGTGTGCTGTCGGTTCTATAGCATACACTCCCGATTTTAAGTTTATTTGTCAGTTAGGTATAGATAACGCATGGCATGAGGTATAAATATGGATATTATCACTTACATTCTTGCCAAGAAATATACCGACAAGGTTGTAAAGGATTATGGTGGTCATGTTGTTGATGCCACGTTATCCGAAACCTCTGAAAATCCAGTCCAGAATAAAACTATCGCAGTCAAGATTAAGGAAATCATTAGCAAATTAGTAACTGATAAGACACTAAAGATTTCTGATGGTTTCGCTGATTCAAAGACAGTTGGTGATAAGTTTACTTCTACTGATAAAGAGATTTCTTCGCTGAAGTCAAAAACAGACACTACGAATAATACTGTTACACAGTTAAAAACTACTGTTGATGATGTTGATGCTTGGAAGGATGATACCGAAGCTAGAATCACTCAATTAGAGGATACTTGCAAAGCTCTCCCAACAGTAACATCTGCTGATGCTGGTAAGTATTTGCGCGTAAGTGCTGATGGCTCTTGGGAAGTTGCATCTGTCAATAAACTTGGCGATATTACGCAGAAGTAATATCTAGGTGACGCTTTGCGTCACCTTTTATAATGGTATAAGTTTCGATTTGTACCACTATAAAAGGTGGTGAAAGAATGAACCCCGGAAAGAAATTTGAGCAGAATTTTGCTAATTCTGTTCCAAAAGAAGTTTATTTTATGAGAATAAAAGACTCTGCAAATAATTTTACAAGGAGTTCGCGTTCTTCTTTTGCTACAAGCAATCCATTTGATTGCTTTATGCTGTATAAAGGTTTCTTCCTGCCTATTGAATTGAAATCAACTAAAGGTACAAGTTTTAGTATTCAGTCTGATAAATTAGAGGACGGCAAAGATATTAAATATCATCAGATTAAGAGCCTTGAGAGAGCGCAATCTTTTGAAAATGTAATTGCTGGTTTTGTTCTCGATTTTAGGGAATCTAATACATATTGGATTAGCATAAATGACTTTATGAATTTCGTATCTAATACTACAAAAAAGAGCATCAGTGAAAAGGACGCTTTAAGCCATAATGCAATCTTAATTAACAAAACTTTGATGCGTGTTAATTATAAATATGATATTAGTGGAATGCTAAATAATATAATAGTGAGGTATTAAAATGGGTAGAGGAACAGTATATAATAACTTATATACGCCAGAGATATGGGCAAAGTTAAATCCAGATAATAAGGGATTGCTAGATGACTTTGTGGCGTATAAAAGAAGCGCAGATAAGTCGCCCCAGACTATTGAACAATACTATCAGATGATTAGATTGTTTTTCTGTTGGAACTATCTGTATAATAATGATAAATTTTTTGTCGATTTAAAGAAACGTGAACTTGTTAGATTTTTTAGTTATGCTGTAGAGACTATGGGATGGTCTTCAAATAGAACAGCAACAGTTAAGTCTGCATTGAGTTCTATGTCTAACTATATTGAAAATATCCTCGACGATGAATACGAGGATTTCAGAAATATAGTTACAAAAATCGAGATTTCGGAGAAGCAACCAGTTCGTGAGAAGACAGTTTTGACGCAAGAACAGATTGACGATTGCTTGAACAAGTTGGTAAAAGCAGAAAAATATCAGATTGCTTGTTATCTTGCATTGGCTGTCGCATCTGGGTCAAGAAAGCAAGAATTGCTTAGATTTAAAACTGATTACTTCAAGGATGAGTATATTAAATTTGGGTGTCTGTATGAGACACCTGAAAAGATAAAAACAAAAGGTAGAACTAGCAAAGGCAAAATGTTGAAAAAGTATACATTTGTTTCTATGTTTAAACCATATTTTGATTTATGGATGAAGTATAGAGAAGAAAATAATATTGAGAGCGAGTGGCTTTTTGTTTCTCGTAGCGCAAATGGCGAGTATAAACAAGCATCTGTTGCAATGGTAAACAACTGGTGTGTGACTATTAGTGAGATTCTTGGTATGCCATTCTATAGCCATGCGGCAAGACATAGATATGTTACTATGATGAAGGAATCTAAATTACCAGACGGTATAATTGTTACACTGATGGGCTGGGAATCTAAGAATGGTAGCGGCTTGTCGATGGTTAGTGTTTATTCTGACTTAGATGAATCTGATATGCTTGCAGACTATTTTGATGAAGATGGAATTAAGTCTGATATCAAGGTAGGAACACTTGCTGACGTTGGTGGTTCTACTAACAGCTTTGGAAGGAGATAAGGGGTTTGAGTATGAATTTTAACGATTTGTTAGATAAGTTGACACAGAGAAAATTAAATCTAATCACTGGTCAAGATTTAATACAGTGGCTTTCAGAGAATGTTAAGGTTACTTCTTATATTTCTCTATCCAAGAAGTATGGTATTGCGTCTTTAATTAAGAAACAGTATAGAGAGCTTGTATCTGCTGAAGATATGGATGATTTTAGTCTTGAGTATGTCAACTTACAATATGATATTATTAGCACTTTCTATATTCTTTTGGCTTATGTCGATATTGTAGCACCTACTGATAAAATGACTATCGAGAACTATGACTTGCTTATGTCAACTGGTTTTAGTAATTATGTCATGTGCTACGCTGGTGATGACTACAGAGACTTTGTTGCTAAGTGTGAGAAACTTACTGGTATTCGTGACCTTGAGATTCTGAATGAGTTTATAACTGAAATTGGTAAGCGTCTTGACATTACTAATATTCAGGAGATTCGCAAGGAATTGAATAAGATGGATATGCGTAAGCTAGGACTAATTGAATCTGTTGCTAGATTGAATGACCCACTTACTACTGAAGTTGCAGATACTTTAAAAGTCGCTGCACGTGAAAAGGCAAAAGAAGAAATGAAGGCTAAGACAGAAACCACGAAAGAGTAATGGTGATTTGAATGTCTTCAAGCACTCAATTGAAAAATACGTATGCGGCTAAACAGTTTATGAAAGCTATTAACCAAAGGTTAGCTAATGCTGAAGAAAAACTCGATAAACTAATCATAAAGATAGCCGAAGATACAGTTAAACGTGTGCAAGATTATATTAGATTAAATTACTATGTTGCATACCCAGAAGGGGACAACTATGAACGTCTTGGGATGAATGGTGGCTTTATGGGCGCTGTTACTTATGATTACGATAAGAACAGCAGACAAGTTAAAATAAAGTTTGATTCTAGTCTTTTGGCCTTTGGTCATAAAGGCTCAAAGAAATTCCCATCACACGTGGAAAATGGCAAACATTTTACTCAGGGATTGTATGATTATATGATGTATGGTGAATTTCCGAGCTATAAAACAAATACAGTCGCACCAGACTTCTTAGGTCTTAATTATGATGAACAAATGGATAACGAAATATCTGATTGGCTTACTAGCTATGCAACAGGTAGAATTAAAACGGAAATGGAAAAAGAAGGATTTAGCTTTAATGGCTTGAATCATGTAAATTAAAACAGGAGGTGGTATAATTGGCAGTAAATGATGTAATGTTTAATATAGGTATTAGAGTTGATGCCGATAATTTTACTACAGAAACACAAGCTGTTGTATCTGACTTACAACAGACACTCAATAAAAATGGCATAACTGTACCCGTCAATTTAAACAATGCTACATTAAAGCAGATGGATGAATTTATACAGTCTATCGGCGGTAGCATGAAAATTACCAAGGATGCCCTTACTGGTTTTATAGAGAATATCTCAGTAGATATACCGAAAGCTAATGGACAAATATTGTCGCTTAATCAAGGCGTTCAAGCTGTTACGAATACTGTAACAGACTTAAATGGTGTGACGCATGATGTATTTAGCCACTTTGAAACAACCGATATTACAACCACTATGAATGGTATGAATACCGCTTTTGAAAGGGCTAAAGAACTTCAGAGCGATATTGTAAAACTTTATGAGCAACGTGTTGACCTTGAACATCAGATGGCAACCGCGCTTGTAAATGGCGATTCTAAAGAACAGGCATCGTTACAGGCAAAACTTACAAAGAACGAAGCTCTTGATGGAATGTATAGAGAATAGCTTGCATATATACAACAGCAAGCGAACTCTGAACATGTGCAAGTAAATTTGTGGGATACAATTAACACGCAGATTTCACAGATAGATGCAAACACCGCTAGTTGGACTAGAACACTTACACAAAGTGGTCAGGATGCTATTGCATTAGCACAAAACTTGAGTCAATCTAAAAAGGTACTAAACGACTTTGCCAATACTTATAAGCAAGCAATGTCAACTGATGGTACTAAAGGTCAAATGCTTGCAGACGACCTCAAGAATATGAAGGCACAAGTTGACGTAGTAATCAATGCTATGACCAATCTTGGTGCTACAGTAGACAGCACTGGCGCACATTATCAAGGTAACATAACTGCCGTACAAGACCTTTGCAACGAATATAACAAAATTACTAGACAGTTGCAAGAGTTTAATGCGCAAAAGCAAGACCAGCAAAACGATACACAAATGATTGAACAGACAGTTCAAGCATACAAAGCGTATCGTGACCAGTTGGATAGAATAAATAAGCTGAAAAAAGAAAACGCCACTGGCGTTGACATGAGAGCTGAACAGCAGCAATTAGATGCTTTGAAAACAAGCTACAAGAATTTGGAGCAAGGTATTTTAAGCAACGGTGAAGCTGTTTATAAGAATACACAATATAACAGAGACAAAAACCAAGTAACGCGCGATTCAATTCAAGCACAGAAAGAATTGAATGTTACTTTACAAGACAACTCGTTGCAAAGTTTAATTGCAGATACAATTACTTATACTGTTAGTCTACAAAGTTTGCAACAGGTAATTCAAAGTATTATAAGCGAAACTGTTTCTTTGAACGACTCTATGACGTAGATTCGACTTGTTACTCAGGGAAGTTCCGATGATACAAAGGCTTTAATGTCTGATTACTCAGACATTGCAAAGCAACTTGGCACAACTACAAGCGCTGTTGCAGAATCAGCTACAGAGTGGCTTAGACAGGGTAATACTGTTGAAGAAACAAGCGAGCTTGTTAAAGCGTCAACTACTTTGTCTGTAATTGGCGCTATGGATGCTTCTGATGCAACTACAGCATTAACCGCTTCCTTGAACGGTTATAAGATGGAAGCATCTGATGCAATGAAAATTGTTGACCAGTTGACAACACTTGATTTGAAGTATGCTACAAGTTCTGGCGACATTGCTAACGCATTGAGCCGTGTTGCATCTTCTGCATCTGCCGCTGGCGTTCCATTGGAAAGAATGGAAGCAATTATCACTGTTACTGCTGACCAAACACAGCAAGCCGCTGAGACTATTGGTCGTGCATGGAACTCTGTTATTCAAAGAATTAACAAGATTAGTGCTGGTAAAGACGTTAGTGATACTGGTAAATCTTTGAACGATGTTGAAAAGGCATTAAAAACCGTTGGTATCGCATTAAGAGACGACAACGGTATTATTAAGGCATCTTCGGACATTCTGGACGAAGTTGCTGCTAAATGGGATACATGGAATCGTAATCAGCAGTCACAGATTGCTACGGCTATTGCTGGTACAAACCAAGCCAATATCTTCCGCGCAACGATGAACGATTACAAAGAGGTTCTTGAAGCTACTACAATAGCAGAAAACGCAAACGGCTCTGCTACTGAACGTATGTCTATTTACACAGAATCTCTAACGGCTAAAATAAATAGCTTCAAAACAACTTGGACTGAATTAGTCAATGACCTTAACTTAGATTCACTTATCGGAACAGTTGTTGATTTGGGTACTAAACTACTCGAAATCCTGAATATACTCCTTAATAAAATTCCAGTTTTGTCAGATGTGCTAAAGGGATTTATAACTGTAAAAAGTATAAATATTTTAGTTGGTGCAGCTATAAGTGCAATTAAACGCATAGCTGGTGCTGATGGTTTGGCTGGTCTTTTTGATGGTTTTATTAAGTTAAAAGACGCAATGACCATCGTTAAAGGCACTATGAACGGTGTTACAGTTGAAACTGAAACGATGAGTGTTGGCTCAGTTAAACTAGCGAATACTATTACAGCGCTTATTAAAGTATTTGAAGGTGCAAAACAGAAGCTAGAAATATTCAAGATAATGTTTGTCAATGCTGGTGGTGGAGTAAACGGTTTTGTAACCGCACTATATAGTATTCTCCCTGCCGCTGTTGCATCACTAAGCCCATTGACACTTGTAGCCGCTGGTGTAGCTGCTGTTACACTTGCAGTTGTGGCTGGCGCAGCCGCTTGGTTGAAGTATAATTCTTATGCTGAACAAACGGCGAGAGCAGTAAAGTCTGCACAAGATGCTATTGATAAAGCACAAGCAGAGTTGGACGCAGCTAACCAAGATATTGAGGGAACCAATTCAAAACTATCCGATTTAGCTTCGCAAATTAAAGCTATTAACGAAAAGGGTACTTTAACGCTTGCAGACAAGGCACAGAAGGATGCGCTACAAGAACAGTTAGACACATTGACCGAGATTAAAAAAACTCAAGAAGACATAGCTACGTCGAAAAATAAGGCACTCAAAAAAGCACAACAAAATATGGTCGATGCTCAGTATGGTAACGACAAAAGTGCTGATGAGTGGGGTTCTAGTTTAACTGGTATGTCTAGTAGACTCTATGATACAGAGTCGGCAAGTATAAATCAGCTTGTAGCTAATATAAATTATCTTAATAAATCTAAGCAAGATTTGACCGTAACTGATGAGAGTTATAATCGTCAAATGAATGAGCAGACTGCTGCTCTGAATGACAGAAAATTAAGTATTCTTGAGCAAATTCAAACGCTCGCAGAACTTGGCGATACTAGCTCTAAACAATATAAGAAATTGCAGCAGTTGCGCGAGGAAATTGAACTTGTTCTTGACCCATCCAACTACGAAACTATCAGTCTTGAAAAAATTATAGATACTGCTGGTATTGAAGATAAGCTAAAGGAAATAATCACTTCGGGTGATGATGCTGGTCAAAAAACGGCAGAAAACTACGCTAAGAGCTTTGCTCAAAAGATTCTTTCTGACACTACGATGAAAGAAAACTGGGCAAAGGCAATGAACATTGATGTCAATAACTTGAATATCGACAATCTAACACAAGAGATTTTCAATAAATTCCATCAAATGTTCTCTGATGTTTCAGAGGATGCCGAAAAGATATTTGATAAAGAATATGGTTTTGGCGATAATCAAGTGGCCGATTGGAGTACACAAGCTACAGCCGCTCTTATTTCTCAAGATGAAGCATTAAAACAGTATCTTGACACTGTTCAATCAGCTTCAGAGAAACAGGAAATTCTTAATAAAGCATATAGTGAGATGAAGGAAAAAGGCGAACTTACAGTCGCCACAGTACAAAAACTGATTGAGCAAGAACCATCTCTGACAAAAGCCATTGAGATACAAGATGGTAAAATTAGAATAAATATTGATTCACTTCAGGATTTGTCTGCACAGTATTATGATACAGCTATAGAAACTGCCAAAGAGCAAAAGGCACAAACAGATGCTGTGATTAACAATACAAAAACCAGAATTAAAGCAATGCAGGAAGAAATGACTGCACTCGGTGAACTTATTCAAAAGAGGATTGATGCTGGGGAAGATGTAGACCCGAATGCTTTGAATCGGTATAAGGGTTATCAGAGAACACAGTACGAGCTGGAAAAACAGGGTAAACAGGCACAAGCTACTTCTGATGACTTGTCCGCACAAATTGAAGCACTAGAAAAATTAAGAGGCCAAGGTTTAACTTATACTCCTTCTAGTAAAAATAGGGGCAGTAGTAAGAGCGGTGGCTCTGGTTCTAAAAAAGACCCCGAAAAGGAAGCCTATGAACTAAAGAAATCTGAGATTGAAGTAGTTCAGAAGCAACTAGAATTAGAGAAATCTAAACTAGAACAGCAGAAGAAGGGTTTGGAGCAACAGAAGTCTGCGCTTGAATTAGATAAGTCACAGATTGAATTACAAAAACAAACTAAGGAACAGCAACTTGATATAATTGAGGATGCTGAAGATGGTATTGATGACATAATCGACCTTATCAAGAAAATGACCAAGCAAGATTATGAAAATCTAAAGACTAAACTCGGAGAGGTTAAAGACTATATCGGAGACTTCAAAGATGCTTTAGATGATGTCAAAGATACCTATGATGACCTCGTTGATGATGCTAAAGATAAACTGAAAGCAGAAAAAGAAGCTGCTGATAATCAGAAGAAACTTGAAGATGGTGCGAAATCTATCGCAGAGATTCAGGCACAACTCGCTGAAATTCAGTATGATGACTCTGCTGACGCGCAAGCTAAACGTCTTGAATTAACTGCGAGTCTGAACGAAAAGCAACAAGACCTTGAAGATGAGATGAAAGACCAAGCATACGATACTGCAACTGATGCTTTAGATAAAACTAAGGATAAAGTTGACAATATTTTTGATGCTATTGGTGACATTCTCGATGCTTCACAGGACGCTATTTCCGATTATATTACTTATATTTCAGATGAACTTGAGTCTGAGGGTAATTTGTATCAGGCAGCAGTTGCACAGTTTAATGATACTAGCGAAGGTGCGCAAGAAGAGCTGTATAATCGTCTGATTGAGTATAATAATAAATATGGCGACAGTATCAACAAGACTGTTACTGAGCCTTGGAATGAGGCAATCGCTGCTGTTGAAAAATATAAAGAGGTAGCTGGCTCTGCTAATATAGATACTGTTAGACAATATCTCGGAACTCGAGATACACAACTTAATGCTTCAATTAAGTTGGATGAACAGACTATTGATGGTTTAGATAATCAGATAGACCAAATCAAGATGGATATGGATAAAGTTGACCAGCAAGTAACTCAATTTGAGCAAGCTATAAGTTAGGTTAAAGACGCATTGTCACAACTTGAGATAAATTATAAGGTAACTTCAAATACTTCTGATGCTGGAGCACAAGGAGCAGCTGGTACTGGAAACGATTATGCTTATGGTTTAATCAAGGGGCTATTGCAACAGGCCGGTGTAGACACATCTACGCTTCCTGCTACATATCAAGGATTCGTTGATGCTTTGAGCCAGACTACGGAAGCTGCTACTGGCACTAGCGAGGCGCTCGATAACTTAACTGACAAAACCGAGGATACTACTCCTGAAGTAGAAGATTTGGGCAACAAGAGCGAGGATACTGGCAATCAGACAGGAGAGACAGTCGAACCGTTAAAGGATTTGGCTGATTCTGGTGAACAGGCTGCTGGTGCGTTGTCTGGTGTTGCGAATGCTGCTTCTAGTAGTTCTTCTGGCTCTGGCTTTGGGAACCTACTTACTTTCTTAACTGGTGGTGACACCGATAAATTTGTACAGAACTTTGCAACAAACGCAATTAGGAAATACTTGCCCAAACTTATCAAAGCTGGCGTAAGTATGATTGGTAAGTTGCATGATGGTACAGACGAGGTTAAGAAGAGCAATAGCTGGTTAGATAAGATGCTTGGTTTAGGTCAAGATGAAACTGCCAGAATATTGAAGGTAGGAGAAGCTGTTATCCCTGATTATGCTAATGATGCTGTACGGAATACGGACGGTTCTTCTATTCGTCCTACTGTAACAACACCTAATACATCTAATATAAAAACTACAAACAACTCTGAACTTAACATTGATATGGGTGACTTGGATATTAGTGGAATTGACACTACAGAACTTCGCAATGAACTTGCAAACATTAAGAGAGAGTCTGCAAATCAAGTCTATAGTACACTGTACAGATATATTAAAGTCGGTGGCTATAGAAATGTTAGGAGTAGATATAATTAAATATTGCAATAAGCGCCTTAGTTAGCACGTGATGACTTTAGGCGCTTTATTATACGAACGTACACGATATTTGGTAATCTATGTAAGGAGAAATGAGTTATGGAAATGACTAATTATGCTTCTAAGGGTGTCGCTAACGCTGGTTTGGCTACTGGTATCATTGGTACTTCTCTGGGTGCTTTGAATGCTATCGGTGGACTTGGTGCATTGTCTGGTGTTGTCGGTTGACGCACCACTGAGCATTGCATCAACGAAGACCACTGCGTTAATCGTTACGAGTTGAATATGACTCGTGAAAATGACCGCGCAATCGTAGAAAAAGACCTCATTATCGCACAGAAGGATTCTGAGTTGGCACTTGCACATGCAAAGGAAAACACCCGTGAGGAAATCATTGGTGTTTACGAGCAAATCAAGAAAGAGATAAAGGAGCAGGATGACCGCAATGCGGCCATGTTCGCCGTCATCAATCAACAGCTTGGTGCGCAAGCCGTGCAGAATCAGGCCAACAAAGACAGTTTCCAAATCTTGCAGGAGCGTATGGAAAACCGTTGCGCTACCCTAGATTGCGCTGTACAGCGTGAAGTGGAAACTCGTAAGGCTAATGACAATCTGATTGTTACTTACACCAACGCAACCTTCTATCCGAACCGCATTGCTTCTCTGGCTGTTGATAGCACTGCTGGTACAACCGCAGCACACACTTACAATCCGCTTCCGGCTTGTGATTGCAACTGCTGCTAATTGTTCGTAACTAACACGTGAATGCCTAGTCAGCAATAGTTGATTAGGCGACATTGGTAATCGTAGCGTAGATATTTATATCGAGGGTATCGGAATTAAATTAAAATGCTAGTGGGCGTGGGCCAATGTTCTTAATTTGAAAACAATACGTAATAATACGTTTTTATATATTTATACTAAAGGTGGTGAAAATATGGCTGTAATGGGACTTCCATTTATTTTTAATGATGTTCCTTCTGAGTTTTATGGGTGTTCTATCGTATTTATTGAAGAAGACCCAAATAAGAGAACATCTGGTGATGGTAGAACATTTACGACAATTAAGCCGTTAAGAAGTGCTAAACAGTCTGTTTTAGATGTATAGGTTGACCAACCGTTGACATTTGGAATTGAGATAGTTTTTGATAATCCTGTTGATATTCATACGTTGACTGCTGTGAAGAGTTGGCTTGCATCACCACTTGGTTTCCGTAAATTACAGGTCTGTTCAGACCTTTTTGACCAGTATTACTGGAATTGCTATATTACATTAAATAATGACCTTATTTATGCTGGTGGTTATCGTGGTGTGACCGCAACAGTTACTTGCGATGCACCTTGGGCGTGGGGTATGCCACGTAGTTTATATCTAAATAGTGGTGTTAATCATTTCTTGAATAATTCAGAAGAACAGGATTTAATGCGTCCAGTTCTTGAGTTTACCGCTACGACTACTGATGCTTATGTAATTATTGAGATATATAATGATGATTTAACTTACGATAAAACATTCATTATGAGTGGTTTGCCATCTAACACAAAAGAGTACACACAAAAAGATGGTGAGGTTGTTACATTTACTGTTCCTGAGTATGCGAATAGATTTTAGATTGGTGAGCACGTGAGGTTTGATAGCTATACTGGTTTATTCACTTCCACTGATTCTTCAGGAAAGAAATTGGAAAAATTATATAGGGCGCAAATTTTTAATAAGCAATTTATAAAAGTTCCTACTGGACAAGTTCATTTTGATGTTTAGTACGGTGGCGTAAAGGATTTAAGGCTGATATATCAGCTAGTAAAACGTATTGGAGGTGGCTTCTATCAATCTTGATTTTGATTTTTATGGTCGGTATCAATATCCTGACCTACAGTTATGTAATCCCAATAAACATATTATCTGTAATTTGGTAAATGTAAAAGGACTGAAATTTACACTTAGATGTAATGATGTGTCAGAAATGACGCTAAATGTTTATAAATACTTCGACGGTAATGAATTTGACTATTATTCATATATCAGGAAGATGCGCATGATTCACGTTGATGGAATGGGATATTTTGTTATCCAATCTGTCAAGGAAAAGCGTGGGGAGGGTGTCCCTTATAAAGAAGTCACTTGTTATTCTGCTGAATATATGTTAAACTACAAACCAGTTAATTTAGCTTATGTAACTATGATTACTGGTGGCACACAAGTATATGCAAAATCTTATAAATTCTATGATGTAAAATATCCGAAAGACACACTGATGTATCGCTTATTTGCTGGTGCAGATTTTGATGACTGGACTTTCGATTATAGTGAAATTGATGAAGACTTGGCTGACAAATATCGTTCGTTTGATAATACCGGTGACGGATTATATGGATTTTTACAGAATTATGTGTCAACAGCCTATGATTGTATTTTTACTTATGATATCGAGAATTACATTGTAAAAGTTCATAGAAAAAATGATTTGATTAAACCTACTGATATTGTTATCAGCTTCGATAATCTGATGAAGGATTCCGAACTTGAAGAATTATCTGATGATATAGCAACAATTCTGTGTGTTAGCGGTTCTGATTCTCTCGGACTATCTAAGATAAACCCGACTGGAAATAATAACATATATAAGTTAGATTATTACTTAGACGAAGATTGGATTGGCAAGTCCTTTAATGTCACTGGTATAAAGTATGATGAAAATGGTAATATGGTGATGTACGGCTCTAAGCCAGCTACAACAAATATGTCATTTGAAGAACACGTCCGTATTTGGGAAGAGCAAATTAAGAAGCTGATTTATTCTTCTGATAAAGACGGTTCTTACGCTTGGCTGTTGAAGAGATATATCTATCTGAATACGCAATATAACATTATAAATACTTACCATACATATTCTGAATATATCTATAATTACTGCACAGAGGCACTTACGACATACCAAGAAGAAACTAAATAGGTGAAGAAGTCTGCTTGGACTTCTATCATTATTGGTCTTGGTCTTATCGCTGTTGTTGCTGGATGCGTCGCATTAGCAGCATATACTGGTGGTGTTTCACTCGCCGCTCTTGGTACGGCATTAGCTAGTGGCGGCACTGCTGTTGCAGAAGCACTAGGACTTAGCGGAACTGCCGCAGTTATCGCTGGTGCTATTGGAACTACTGCTGTCTCTACTGGCGCATCTGTTGCATTCCAAGGATTGCTACAACTTGGTGCCGTTAGTTATCAAACAAATGTTACAAAAGACCAGATGAAGAAGTATCAAGGAATCGCGCAAAAGAACATAGATACCTATAAATCCGGTGGAGACTATGTATACAATCTTACTACTGAAACCATCACAAATATTGTCGGTGGTAAATATAACGAGTATGTTGCTGACGAAAAGCTGTACTGGGTTTCAAAAACTTACGATAGTTCAAAGGAAGAGTCAATCTATCAAAAGACACCAACTGATACTATTACAGATAGCAATATAAGTCAAGTATATTGTTTAGATATTCTGAATAAGAAGATAGAATATATTAAAGCTAAGATTAAGTGGTACGTCGATATTTATGCTTACAAGAATTGGTTTTCTGCCAAGGAAAAGAAAGTCCTTGAGCCATTCTTGATTCAGGCAGACTATACTGATGAAAGTTTCAAAGCCACAAATGATATAGATGTAGATACCGAAGTAGACATGAGCAAGAGCGTCACGACAAACCAAGGCACGATGACGCTTGAGGAATATAAATCAGCATCTAATGACGGATATTATATTAAATATCTGTGCCGTGGTGATGGGACTAATCCTTCAGTTGATTACAAAGCCACCCCAATTAAATTCAATGTTGATACCTTTAGAAGCTGGCTCGTAAATCAAAACAGTTATATTCACTATAAGGGCAATGAAAAAGAACTCAACGGTCACTTCTATGTCTATTATGACGGTACATTCTGGACTATTAGTTCTGTAAATGATACTGTAGTTAATAGTGAAGCTAATGTAGTTATTAACCAAGTCCGCGGTACATTCCCAACAACGCTCGGAATCACACAAGACACCCACGATGGTAAATATAGTTACACTCCTAAGAGCGGAGACTATATTTTGTTGAATCTATACGCTGATTCTCTTGAGATAATTGACACTATCACCGTTGCAATGCAGCTTGCTAAACAGGCATACACCATTTTAGATGAGTGCAGTCAACCAGCCTTCTCTTTTAGTATTGATTGCAATAACTTTATGATGTTGCCTGAATATAAAGAGTGGACAGAGCAACTTGGATTCGATGGCTCTGGATTGACACTTGGTTCAATGATTACGGTTCCGTATGAAAGCGATATCATATTCACTCCATTTATTCAAGAGGTTTCTTTTGAATATGATAATCCAGATAGTCTAAGTTTTACTTTTGGTAACAAGTTTAATCTTGGAACAAGCGAATACACTTTAGGCAAGATTTTGTCTGACACGACATCTTCTGCACAGAGAAGCCAGCGTTCTTTAAGCGGTGGACTTATAAGTGACGCCAGTTCTTATCAAAGCGGTAACACTATTGATTCAATAAACAATACTATTAGTGGTAATGCTGAGAATGTGCGCACCGACTTAGACAAGATGAACAAAGCACTTGAAAATCAGAAAAATGCTATGGATGAATTAAATGGACATCTCGACGAATATATCAAACAGTACAATATTGATATGTCAAATGTTGATAAAAAATTCGACCTTATTGGCGATACTTTTACTCATTATAGCACCACAGACGAGGTGAATAAGCAACTCAGTGATACCAAGCAAGCAACGCTTGACCAAGCTGTAATAGACGCACAAGCTAAGATAGATAGCAATAATGAAAATGTTATTAAAAAATGGATAAATGACCTTACAGGACAATCAAAAAAAGATAGAGAAGAACTAGAAAAAGCAATATTAGCCGCTAAGAACGAGGCAATAAATACAGCCGAAGCTAATGCAGAGAAATATTATGCTGCACAAAAAATAAAGTATGACCAGTTAGACCAAAATATCAAAGACGTATTGCAAAAAGGCTCTGATGCTTTGACAAAATCTAACGCAATTATCAATGATTCACTGTCAAATTGGGATAGGTTTGGTAAATTGGTTGCTGGTGGTATGGGATTATACTGCACTAAGATAAATAGTGGAGAAAATGGCGGAACAAAGATAGCATTTCATAATGCGCAATATCTTGAGTAGAGTTCTACAATCTGGTATGTTACCAGTAGCGGTATCGTTTGGACTAATTCTGCGTCTGGTGTAAATGCAAATAACATTGATTCCTTTGCTCAATATTGGGGTACAGCATTAACGGCAGATGGTAGTATGGTACTAAATGAAATAAAGGCGAAAAGAATAAGCGGGCAATACATAGCAGCTGGTACAATCACATCAAAAGAAATAGCTTCAAACACGATAGTTGGTGACAATATAGTAGGTGGCACAATTACAGGCTCGAAAATTGCTGCTGGTCAAATCTATGCAACTAATCTTGCGCGTGATGCAGTGTTCGCTTTTGTATGGGAATATACTGGTACATCAATCGGAAGTGGCGACCAGTATGCGAATAGAAATGTCAGACGTATTGACGGAAGTTATGGTCGCGCCAACTTTAATGATTATGACAATCTCTTTGTATACGCAAAAGATAGCACTGGAAACTGCGGATGTATTTGTTCACGTGGAACAGCCGGAAGTCTTGTATGTGATAATCAAGTAAATGGACAAAATACATATTTATGGTTTAGCACTGATTATGCTAGTTTTTCTAGTAGGGCAGTAGTTCATAAAGGTAGCGCCGTGTGGTTCTCTGAAGCGCATTTCTTGAAATTTGGACGATATGAAACAGATTTAAATGCTTACAATGTGATTGGTTATCATACGCACGGTGTAAATGTTGGCCCGTCTTGGCAAGTAGATAATAGCCTATGTGTCCCTTATAGAATTTATGGTGTTATTGTAGGTACTTAATAAATATAATCGAGGTGAAAATATTTGGCAGATTTTTCTAATATAACTATTGTTGCTGTTCTTGACAACAATGGTGAATTACATAAGATAGATTTTGAACAGTTAGCAAATAGACCACAATCAATGAAAAACCCACACGCCTTGATTATATTTGGGCAGAGATATGACGGTAGCAATGAGGTGACTATAACGCCGTCTATTGCTACAGAATCATCTGCTGGATGTGTTAAACCAGTGGCTAAAACTTCTGATATGACACAGGATGTCGGGGTTGATGGTTCTGGTAAATTATATACAAAAGGTGTGCAAGTTGATAGCACCGTTACGGCTTTTAGTGAAAATGCTGTAAGTGGTAACGGTGTTTATCAATATGGAAATTCTCTTGTTACTTAGATGCAAAGTTTAGTAAACACTACTAAGCAAAATATTGATAAGGAACAGGCTGTTGAAAGAAAGAAAATAACAGACAGTCTTGATACGACAAACGCTGCCGTAGGGCAACTTAAAACAAGCGTAGAGACGAACACGAGCGATATATCAATTTTAAGAACAAGTATCAATTAGGCAAAACAAGATATATCTGGAAACTCTTCTGAAATAACTGAGATAAAGCAGAAGAATGAAAATTAGGACACTGAAATATCTGGTATTAAGACAGACATAACAAATCAAGTAAAGATACTAAATGATACTATAACAAAAACAAAGAGCGATATAGAAGCTGATATTACTTCCCAAGTTTCGTCTGTGAATACAAAAGCTGACAATAACGCCGAGAGTATATCTACACTACAAAGCGGGTTAGATACAGCTAATGGTAATATAGCTACTAATAAAAATGGTATAGCTACAAATAAATCGGACATTAGCGGTTTAAAGACAAGATGTACTAATATAGAAAAAGATGTATCGACAAACAAGACAAGTATTGATGGGTTAAAGACCAGCGTTGCGAGCAATTTAGCTAGTATTTAGGTAAACGCAAGCGGTATTGTGGAACTGAATAATAAAGTAACATCTCAATAGGCACAAATAACCACATTGCTTGCGCGTTCTATCGGTGGTTTTTTTGAATCCGAATCTGCTTTATTGAATTGGATAAAGAGCACAGATAATACTAAGAATCTGGAAGTCGGCGCTGGTTTATTCGTAAATAACGACACATCTTTGTGTTATATATGGGACGGTAATAAAGCGATAAAGTTCGTATTCTTATCAGATGTAACAGGAGGATACTTAACTGCAATAAATCCAAGCGGTACTGGACAAATAATAATGAATGACTGTACCGCCGGAAGTTATGGCGCTGCTTTCGGTTCGAGCAACACGGTTCGGAAACTATATGGCCTTGCTTCTGGACGAGGGCTTATTGTAGTAGCAGACGGCGGCGCAGCTTTTGGCAAATATAATGCGACACCGGATGATGATGAGATGTTTAGTGTAGGCGCTGGTCAAAATGATGAAACCAGACAGACAGTTCATACTATCACAGAGTCTGGATATTCAAAATCAACTGGTGATGTCACAGCATTTGATACTGGACTTAATGCACCGATATCAGCAGATAAGAGTAAAGTTGCAGTATCTTGCTCTATTACAAACAAATAGAGCAATGTAGATGTGAAGGTTGATTGGGATTCATTTATTACTATTATAACAAGAAATGATGCTGGTGTATATAACTTTGTATACAAAGATGGACACTGGAGTAGCGATAGTTATAACTTTGCTTATATTGCACAACAGGAAACATATTACTATCCGATAGATGTTGTTGATATTTCTTTTGTATATAACGATGGTACAGAAGGTAAACCAACTATAACTTTTGTTGACAATGACACAATTACTGTTCATGCACCATTGCAGAAAACTATTAGTCTAAGAGAATTATACAATACAGTATCTGAATTATATCAGTATGTTCACAAAGAATCTTAAAGGAGGGTTGCATTATGACGAATGATAAGTTTTTAATTAAACTTCCGACTAGAGAATTTATATAGGGCGACACCTTCGTGTTGGCTTATCAATTTACAGATACCGATGGTGGTATAATTCTGCCAAATGTAAGCCAAATAAGTTGGAATCTTTGTACCTACGACCAGTTTAAAGATATTGTACTTACAATCAACGGAACAGATAATCCAAACTAGATTAAGATAGATTCAAATACCGGTATTGTATATATTACGCTGTTGTCCTCTAATACGGAAAATCTTCATGATGGGAAATATATACAACAGCCGATATTGACTTACGAGGGGAACAATTATATTCGCTCTTGGGGCGAAGTAATTTTTAGAAGAAAGGTCGGTGGTATATAATGATAAACAACAATATGGCATCACTTGTTAATAAATATATGTTTGGATAGGCAACTACATCGCAAGTGCCAACTTATTGGTATATTGGTATTCTTAAAGATAAGATACCTACATCTGATTTAGAAGGAAAAATCTCTGGGCGTGAAGTAACGGGTGGTGGTTATTCGCGTGTTAGAATACCTAATACCGCTGATTATTTTTAGGTAGTTGATAGTAATGTCGTTCTTAGTTATGTAACGAATAAAAACGACATTACCTTCCCAAATATTATAAGTGGTTCAGACCAAACAATTGTAGGTTTCTTTTTATCAAAGGTCGCAGTTGATGGTACTGCCTACATCTGGGGAAATCTAAATAAATCCAAGACACTTCGTGTAAATACTCACGTTGTAGTTAAAGCTGGCGCACTACAGTTTGCAATTTCTAACACTGAAGGTAGTAGTATTACTACATAGGGTCTTGTCGTTAATGACCAAGGCATTCTATCTGGTAGTGTTGATGTATCTACATCTGGTGTTCTTTTCTAATGGAGTGATTATATGTACGATACAATATATAACATACCTGTCAACACCATAGGTATTCTTGATAGAACATTGGGGAACAAGGTTGCACCGTATGACTTACAAGAGATTCGCATAGTTGGTCTTGACAGAAATGCTTACATTACGCAAGAACAATTCTTTACATATTTTGTCGGTGGTGTAATAGATGGTTTGGTTGTTATTTAGTAAAAATGATAGATATGGTTCCATAATATATTATCCAATCTCATGGAACTGAATTGAGGTGTAGTATGAATATTGACGATAAATACGTCTTTGCTATTCAAGGACGGACAATCATGCCAAGTATTTCGTCACAAATTGCCGTTGCTACTGACATCAATTCAAGACGAATCGTATTCAAGATTCCAATGTATATTGATGGGTACAACGTTAACGACTCAATCATATCTGTTAGATGTGTGAATGCTGCTAAAAAATTTAGTCAGTAGGTTTTAACTGAACGTGAAATCCGTTCGGGTGACGATAATACATACATTTACACAGAATGGGTAATGGGCGCTGATGTTACTAGCACAAGCGGTCAAGTTATTTATGATATAACTATAACTGATGATACGCAATCATCGTATGCTTGGCATACATTACCAGCATCATTCATGGTTGAAGCAGGAATACAAATTCCAGAAAATAACTAAATTGATAGATAATTTATTCTACATGATAAATTATCCGCTTGGTATTCTCATTTAGAGGATACCAAGTATATTTTTAAAGGATGGTGAAATATTTGAGTTCATATATTTTTGAAATTAGAAACAGAGATATTGTACCATGCGCAACAGAAAATATCGCTGTTGTTAATGATAACGACTCGCGCATTCTAAAATTTAAGATTCCGGCTGTTATTGATGATGTCGATATTACAGATAAAATATTGGCTATTCGGTATGTTAATGCTCTTGGTCAATTTGATACTTTCTTCTCCGATACTCGTGAAATTAAGACTGATGGAGATAAAAAATATATTATATTCCCTTGGTATTTAAGCCAAAAGGCAACTGCCGCAAGTGGTACTTTGACTTACGATATTTCTATATATGATGGACATATTACTGATGCGGCAGAAGAAGGTTAGTATATTTTACATACAAAACCATAGGTTTTGAATATCGAAAAAGGACTGCTCGATGTTGGTTCTGCATCAAAAAATCCAGATGTTTGGACAGATGCTATTGCAACATTCCAAAAAATAATTGGTAGCTATCACGATGACGCTATAAATGCTGCCGAGGCCGCTAAGAAGTCTGAAGACAACGCAAAGGCTTCTGAAGTCAATGCAGAAAGTTATAAAAATGCAGCAGCCGTATCAGCTAGTAATGCAGCCGCTTCTGAAGCTAACGCAAACGCATATAAAGATGCCGCCGCTGCTTCCGCTGAGAGTATTAGACAATCTGAAATAAATGCACATAATTATCAGATTGCTGCCCAAACCTCTGCACAAGCCGCCGCTACTTCTGAAGCTAATGCTAAACAGTCTGAGCAGAATGCCGCGACATCGGAGACAAATGCAGCGGATAGTGCAAATAAAGCAAAGGCTTCACAGACTGCATCTGCTACATCAGAAGCTAATGCTAAGATTTCGGAACAAAACGCGAAAGCTTCAGAAAACGCATCTAAGACAAGCGCTGATGATTCGGCTAGTTCTGCAAGTGATTCTGCAAATTCGGCACAAGCCTCTTTAAATTCTCAAAATGCTGCTAAAACCAGTGAAACCAAAGCATTGGCATCAGAAAAGGCGGCAAAGCAATCAGAAATAAACACTGCTACTTCAGAACAGAATGCAAGTAGCTATGCGGATAATTCACAGCAATCTGCTAATGATGCCGCAGCATCTGCCGCCGCTGCTCTTGTAAGTCAAAATGCAGCAAAAGCATCTGAAGATAAGGCGAAGATTAGTGAAACTAATGCTAAAGCAAGCGAGACTAATGCGGCAAACACATTAGCTGGCGCGTTGAAACGTAGTGGCGGTACAATGACTGGCGACATTACTATGAGCGGTGATGCTAAGTTTGTTGGTAATCTAACTGGTAACGCTGACACTGCGACTAGCGCAGACAGCGCAACAAATGACTCTATTGGTCAACAAATAGATGCGACGTACATCAAAGATTTGCGTCCAACAGGGGATAAAATCGTTATCACAAAAGGCAATAATGAGACGAGCACAATTGACGGTGCTGCTCCAAAAGGATATACACTAACAGAAACCATCCCTGCGTCTACTGTAACCGGACAAACATGGTTTCATGTAGGAAGCATTTCTAACACATCAGACGGTGATTTAATAAAAATTGAGATTAACTGTCCTACAATTGTTTCAACAGAGAATAACTCTGTCGCTTATAGTAAGAATATTACATTATTCATCCATGACTTAGCACAGACAAATAATAGCGATTTATCTACAGCCTATATTTTCTCTTATATTATGTATGATGATAAGCTAAAATCTTCCGATGTAGATATCGAAAACAATTCAACAAAAAAAGAATTTTTCTATTTAATCCCAACATCGAGTGGAAACGGTCAGAGTAATGCAGAACTATGGATAAACACGGACTCTACATTCTTTAATTCTATTATCAATGTATCTATAGCTAAAAAAGACAATTGGGGATATGTATTAAAATACTCCGCAAATGCACCCTCTGTTGACCAAGCTATTACTCCTTATTCCAAAACAAGCGTTGTTACAGACACCAATTATGCTACGAGAACTAATGCCGGTATTGTACAGATTGGAGACAATATTACAGTTGGCAATAAAGGCTTGATTAGTTTAATAAAAGACAACATTGACGGAGCACTTGGTTATGAGGCAGCAGAAAAAATAAATCTTGTATCTATTACGATTCCTACAACTGGATGGAACCAAGATAGTAACTCCGCTTATCCGAATTATATTGACATCGTAGCTACAGGAATCACAGAAAGTGATTGTGTTGCACTTGTCATTGCACCAGATAGTAATGTAGTCGCTAAAAAATGTTATTTTACTTCAACAGAATCATTACCTAATTATTTGAGAATCCGTGCTCGTAACATCCCAACGGAATCTATTAAAGCTTTTTATTACATTATCCGAGAAGATATCCTTATGGGTTTTGGTCAAACCCCTATTGGTGGAGCGATGCTACCCCCTGCAACGACGACAGAGCTAGGCGGTATCATTGTAGGAGAGGGACTGAAAGTTTCTGATAAAGGTGTATTGAGTGCTGATGCTCAGGAATATACCCTTCCTCCTGCAACGACAACAAAACTAGGTGGCATCATTGTAGGAAATGGGCTAGGAATTTCCGATAAAGGTGTGTTGAGTGCTGACATTGTAATCCCAGAAGTGGACAAACTAACCGCTTACCCCGTGGGCAGTATTTTTCAAACAGTCAGCAGTACCAGCCCCGCCGAACTGTTCGGCGGTACATGGCAGGAGATTGCATTTAACCGCGTGCTGATGGGTGCCAGCAGTAGCCACGCAGCGGGCACCACCGTGGAGGCCGGACTGCCGAACATCACAGGCAGCTTAACGACACCAGAAAATAGAGTAGATTATTCCCCATTCCGTGGTTCAAAAGCAAGTTTATCGAAATCGGGAGCTTTAAAATTCACAGAAGTTAATACTGATTGGGGTGGCTACAGTGGTGCGTCAGGTTCGACGTATGATGTTTACTTTGATGCTTCCCTCTCGAATCCTATCTACGGTCGCAGCTATACCGTGCAGCCCGCTGCCTACTATGTGCACATCTGGAGAAGAGTTGGTTAATTTATACGTTTCCATAACTCCCATTTGTAGCACCTATCAGAACGCGGTCTTATTGTCTTTCGATAATTATTTTATGATTTATTTAAATTACGTTATAATAAAAATTAAATATAATAAAAGGAGGAATGAATATGGCTTATGGCCCAACATCTATAGGTGGATATATGGCTCTTTCCCCTGCAACCAAAGAGAATATCGGCGGGGTTAAAATAGGTAAGCGATGGAACAATTAATGTAGAATCTATTGATAATGTAAATAATTTTAAATTCAAGGCACAGACATCTGACCCCGGAGCCGGAAGCCCTTTGGAAACCGGCACAGTCTTGTTCGTTTATTCGTAAGGAGGTGTTTGAGTCATGGATAAAATTATCCCAGACTATAAGGTTGAGATTAAAAATGCGGATTATTCTTCCATTGAGAGTGCGGTGAATGAACATAATGGTTCTGCTAAACCCGGCGAAAAGTATTGGGGCATTTCCATGGATAATGGATACTACACTGTCTACGAATATGGAGAAGTCCCGGAACCTACGCCAGAACCAGAACCTGTAGAGCCAACCATTGACGAAGTACGTCAGAACAAACTAGACGAAATGTCGTCTATCTGTGAACAAGTAATATACAGCGGTGTTGATGTCGAGCTAAGTGTTGGTAAGAAACACTTTAGTTTAACGGCAAATGACCAAACTAATATTGACGGAATCTTTTCTGCAATCACTCTTGGAGCGACCGAATACCCATACCACGCAGATAATGAACCGTGCGAAATGTATAGTGCTTCTGATATAATGACACTATATATCGCCGCAAAAGGCTTTGTTACTCAGCAAACGACATATTGTAATGCATTACGTCAATGGATTAAACGAGAGGATAAAATTGAAACTATTTCTGCAATTCGGTATGGTGATACGTTGCCTTCTGACTTGCAGACAAACGTAGAAAATATTTTGACTGCTGCGAATGCTCAGATACAGGTGATTGCAGGGAAATTGACGACTGCAATTTCAGGCTAAACAGGGGGTAATCAATATGAGTGCATATATCGGAATTGGGGGGGTGGCGAAAAGCATCTCCCAAATGTATATCGGAGCAGACGATAAAGCACATCAAGTCCAGAAGGCATACATTGGTGTAAATGGTGTTGCTAAATTATGGTATCAGCGCGGCACTCTGCTGGGCAGTTATGCGGTGGGCAAGACCGTCAAAATCGCCGTGGACGGCAAGGATTACGACTGGCTGGTGGTGCAGCAGGGCAATCCGAATACCAGCATCTATGATGATTCCTGCGACGGAACGTGGCTACTGATGAAGGACATCTACACAACGTCCAAGCTCGACAACAATAACTCCTACAAGGATTCCAACATCCACACATACCTGAACGGAACGTTCTACAACCTCATCGACAGCAACATCCGGGCAGCTATTAAGCAGGTGAAAATCCCGTACCAGAACGGCACTGGTTCCGGCGGCAGTCTTGCCACCGGCTCCAATGGCCTGAGCACGAAAGTATTCCTGCTGTCTGGTTATGAGGTTGGCTGGACGACCAGCGACAACGGCTATTTCCCCAAGGATGGTGTTCGGCTGGCGTACTTTGGCAACAGCTCTGGCGGCAACAGCAAGCGTGTCGCCTACAACGGCAGGCGCGGCGGCCATTTGTGGGCGCGCGATATCCAAG
>OGOZ01000282.1_pt1 | contig 36647 bp, 36 predicted proteins | sample 1552801 | NCBI WGS metagenome assembly OGOZ01 (sample SAMEA2580196, study PRJEB22360) | human gut metagenome | biome: human gut; feature: human-associated habitat; material: faeces | place: Denmark | collected 2008/2010 | reverse complement strand
GGCTGTCGGTAAACCCGAGGCCAAAGCGGAAGCAAAAGCCGACAAAAAAGAAGAAGAATCGGCAGAGATAGAAGCGGAGGAGGAAGCTGAAGCAGAAGCAGAAGCAGAAGCAGAAGCAAACGAAACTTCCGAGCCTGCCGAAAAGCAAGGCGAAAACAACGAATAATAAAGACAGACTGCTATAGCAAAATACCGGTTGCAGCGTTCGCTGCAACCGGTATTTTCTGGTTTTTGTTTTATTTACTCTGCGTCGGGAGCATCATCGGGTTTGGATTCCGATTTATCTTCCGTTTCTGTACCATCGGAAGCTACTGTGTCATTACTTATTTCCGCATTGGTGCTTTCCGCCTGCTCCGCATCGCCGTTTTCGAACTTTATGGTGAAAGATTCGTATGCCGCATCTGCGTCGCCGCTTTCGGGCGTTTCCTCTGCGACCTCATGCGCCTCACCCTCGATTACGGCGGGTGTGCCGTCGTTTATAAATTCGCCGAGGAATTTCGCCTTTGCGAAAACCTTGCTTCTCACTTTTTTCACCTTTGTTATAATAATGAAGAAAGCGAAAAGCACGATACCGACGCCGCTCGCGATAAATCCGATGACATAGCATTTCGGCATATAGCGGAATTCGAGCGTATGGAAGCCTTCCTCAACCTCAAAGGAGAGAAGAGCGCTGAGGGTGCGGTGTGTTTCCACCTTTTTGCCGTCCACATAAACATTCCAGCCGGCATCGTAAGGGATGGTCGTGAATACGAGGGTCTGCCCATCTGTTACGGTGATTTCACCCTTGAGATGGGAATTACCGTGTTTTTCGACATACATTCCGCAACTGTCAAGTGCGTTTATTGCTTCTGTCATCGCGTTGTAGTCAACGCAGTAGAAGTAATAATCCGATTCTCTGGAGAAATATGTCGCATCCTTTTTCAGGCGAAGCTCGGCGACTATTTTTGTTCCCTTCTTGAAGGAGCCGATATTCAGAATACCCGAGGTATCCTTGAAATATTCGCTGATGAACTTGCCGTTTACATAGAGATCGCAGGTTTTCTGGAAGTTATCGGCAGGGAAGTGAACATATATATCGCCGTCCTGCGGAGCTGTCAGTGTGAAGGTAACCTTTGCGCCGTCCGTTGCCTTGTCAAAGGTATAGTAAGGCGTATCGTGAACCTGCTGATTGCCGTCCTTGTCGATATACTTTGTCGGGTGGGTATAGCTGATACCCATATTGCAGTTTTCATAATCTATAGTGGCGCTGATTCCCTTGAAAACATTGCTGCGGAAGCCTGTTCCCGAGAGCATTTCGAGAATCATGTTATTCTGAAATTCCAGTCCCGTTATCGTTCCGCTGATATCGCCGAGGTCTGCTGTGAGTATACTCGGGCTGACACCGTATGCTATCGGCAGAGCCTTGGTATTCTGCATGGCATATATGGTATCATCGCTCTTGATATATTTATAGTATTTTGTCCCGCTCTCGGCAACGGTATATATTTTCGGGTCGAGAGTATCGTTTTCCGTTATCACATATTTGATCCCGAGCAGTGCATCGGAAAGCGGTGTGCCGCCGACATAATATGTGTAGTGGCTCTGCGATGTATAGCCGAGGGAATTCATAAATTTGATGACGGAGGAATTGAGTGTGGAGGTGGAATGTGCTATGCCGTTGAAGCCGAAAGCCATCGGCATATTGACCGCGTTTCTGTATAGCGGGCGCACCATTTCCATTCTGTAGAATGATTTATCGCCGGCAAGAACCTTATTTACAACATCCTGACTGCGCAGTATCGCGCCGCGGTATGAGGAATAATTTTCTTTTGTGCCGTTGCTTTCCAGAAAGTTGTCATATTTTACCGCGCCGACATCCGTCTGCTCCTCTGCGATGGTTATCAGCGTGTTTGCAAACATTTCCACGCATACGACTATGGCGAGGATAAACGCCGCCGAGCTTTCATATGACCTGTTCGAGAGCAGATTGAGCACTATCACATATGCCGCAATAAGCACGAGTGTAAGGAATATGCAGGTGGCATCATCGAGCGGATTCTGCTTTGTATCCTGATCAAAAACATAATTCAGCTTCTGTATAATCATGACGACTACGGCAAGTATCGCGCAGACCGCGCCGACCTGACCGAATTTTATTTTTTCTATATGAGCCACGGCATCATATGCCATGACTATGATGAAAAATGAGAAAACAAACGAATATCTGTAGTTCAGCCAGTTCGGAGCGGAGAAGCCGTGCCATACAAGGTCTATAGCATTTATGCTGAAGCTGAAAAGCAGTACCGCGAGAAGCATGGAGGCACACACCTTCTGCTTCTTTGTGATTGCGGGAGACATATAATAAAGCGGAATGGCGATGAGCGCGAGCAGACCGCTGTATATCATCGGGAGTCCCGTAGGACGCACAGAGTCATAGGAGCCGGGCAGGAGCTTGACGATGAGGTCAAGAAAATCAAACCGCAACGAAAAACTGTAAGAGGGATTTGAGAAGTCGGATTTACCGAAGGTGAGTGAGTAGTATGCCGCGATAAGCATGAATGCCGCGATAAGAAGCGAAATCAGAGTAAAGAAGGCAAAACGCATAAATGTGCGGAAGCCGTAGGTTTTGAAAAAAGATATTTTCTTTTCGCCCTTATATATAAGCTCATCGCGCTTGAGGCTGTAATAATAAAGGAAATAGAAAAAGGTGAATATACCGCACATATAACCGATATAGTAATTGGTTATGAAAATCATAGTGAGCGAGACGGTATAGAGAATAAATTTCCGTTCTTTTATCAGCGCCTCAAGTCCGAGTATCAGCAGAGGCAGGAAAATCATGGCGTCGAGCCACATGGGGTTTGCCAGCTGAACAACGGAATATGCGCAGAGAGCATACATCAGCGAAAAGGCTATTGTGTGCATCTGCGAGATGAAGCGTGTCTTATGGATATAGTAGCCGAAGGTGAGTCCCATGAAGCCTACCTTGCAAAGCTGGATGGTCATCATGGCGTCTGCTATTCTGTCCTTCGGGAAAAGCGCGAATATTATATTGAGCGGGCTCGCGCCGTAATATGCAACGATACCCATAAATTCGCCGCCGAGCGTGCGCTTCCATGAATAAAGCCAGCTTCCGCCCTGCGTCAGCAGTCGGCGTATTTCCTCATAATAGTAAATATACTGCGCCTGAAGGTCAAGCGTGAGTACGCTGCTGTTTCCGAACGGATGTGTGCCGAGGCAGGCATAAACACCGAGCAGAATGGTAAACGGCAGGAAAAACGCCGCCAGCAGATATAAATATTCGCTGTGCTTCAGACGGAACAGGAAGCGTGCGAATTTTCCCTCCGGCGGAAGCATAATGGCGATGTCGCCGTTTTGTTCTTTCCGTTTCATTTGAATATCCTCTTTCCGATAATGTTTTTGTATTTTCCGTGCTGTCCTTTTCTATAATGGTATAAGTATACCATAAATTTTGTAAATAATCAATAAGGGGGAGCAAAAAGAAAGATATTTCTCTGAAAAAATAAAATAATTTAAAATCCTATAGACATTTTCCGATTTTAATGGTAAAATGTATATTACAATTACCCGATGCAAAACGGAGGACAAAATGAACTTCGACGAAAACAGAAACAACGACTACAGAAGCTACTCTGCAAATGCCGGAGGCGGGCAGGGAGCAAAAAGACCTCAGGGTCATAAAAAGATTAAATTCAAGCCGAATAAGGAGGGTATGACAGCACTTCTGTCACTCCTTCTTATTGTAGTGCTCGTTATCGTACTGCTTGTGCTCGCAATAAAGGCAATAGCAAGCAAGAAGCCCGAGAAAACGGCGGAAACCACCACCGCTGCTACTACCGAAGCCACCGTCGATCCGCTCACGGTTGTTCCGGAGTGGCGCAAGAATTATGTAAACAAGCCCTATGCCACTGATGATGTTCACAAGGGCAAGCTTATACTCGTAAACAATTCCGTTGAATACAAATTTCCGACAGCCGCGGAGGAATCGCGCGATATCGTTTCTCTCTGGGGTCAGGAGGGATATAATACTAATTATGTTCTCGGCATAGATGCAAGGCTGCGCCGCGATATCATAATGCCGATGAACAAGATGTTCACCGATCTGAAAGCCGCTCTGCCGGAGACCTTTGAGACAGGCGCCGACGGCAAAACCGATAAGATAATAGTAGCCAGCGGCTATCGCGATTACAATCGCCAGCAGAGTGTTTATAACCGCACCATTGAAGAGATGGGCGAAGAGGTCGGCAAATATTACGCCACAAATCCCGGCTTCAGCGAGCATCATACGGGACTTGCAATCGACCTCAAGATTTTCACGCACAAGGGTGCGACAGTCGATTTCAACGCCGCTCAGCAGGAATGGCTTGTAAAGAACTGTGCGAAATACGGCTTTGTTCTCCGCTATGACGGCGCAAAGGTGGATATAACAAAAATTCTGCATGAATCATGGCATTTTCGCTATGTCGGCGTGCCTCATTCCGCATATATGACGGAAAACAATCTTTGTCTTGAAGAATATATCGACCTGCTCAGAAATAATTATTCTTATTCCGACAAGCCGCTTGAATACAGCTATGAGGGCGTCGATTATCTCATATATTTCTGCCCTGCGCAGTCCGGTGAATCAGTGACCTTCGTTCCCGTTCCCGCAAGCGGAGAATATACCGTTTCCGGCAACAACGTGGACGGCTTCATCGTCACGGTAACAAAATAAAATGGCACTCTGGAACCCTTGGCACGGGTGCGACAAATACAGCGCGGGCTGTATGCATTGCTATGTCTACAGGACAGATTCGCGCTTTGAAAAAGACAGCCGCTTGGTGACAAAAAACGCGGATTTTGATCTGCCGGTGCGTCTTTCCCGTGACGGAACATATAAGCTTCAGCCCGACGGCGAGCCTGTATACACCTGCTTTACCTCGGATTTTTTCCTCGATAAGGCGGACGCATGGCGCGACGAATGCTGGCAGATGATACATCGCCGTCCCGACCTTGATTTTCTGATAATAACGAAGCGTATCGTCCGCTTTGCCGAATGTGTCCCCGCCGACTGGGGCGAGGGCTACGGCAATGTGACGATATGCTGCACCGTGGAAAACGAAGAAGAAGCAAAAAGGCGGCTTCCCATTTTTCTCGAGGCGAAAATACGCCACAAAATGATAATCTGCGAGCCGCTGCTTTCGAAAATAGACCTTTCGCCTTATCTTTCGGATAAGATTGAGGGTGTTATCTGCGGCGGCGAATCGGGAAACGAAGCCCGCATCTGCGACTATGATTGGGTGCTTGACATTCGCGCACAATGTGAAAAGGCGGGCGTGCCGTTTCATTTCAAGCAGACCGGAGCAAGGTTTAAAAAAGACGGCAAGATTTATCGTATACCGCGAAAATTTCAGCATTCACAGGCAAAAAAAGCGGGAATAGATTTGAAATAACAAACCGACAGGGGCTCCTGTCGGTTTTGTGATATTGGTTAATTCACCGACAAACCGAAAAAACATAAAAATACTTTTCTTTTATCGTACTTTTCCGTGACGAAAAGTACCAAAAGTCATCAAAGAGAGCGTTCCCCTCTCTTTGATATCTCTTCCCGCGTGCACGAGTTAGTCGCAAGAAGTAGTGCGTGGTGAGAAAGCGCGACAAAGGGCAAAGCGAAAGTCGGAGGTTTTTCCACTCCCGGCAACCGCGGCATACCACGCGTGCGAACATGACACACGGGGAAGCCGAGCAGATTCGTGCACGCATTGCCTGCACGCCCGCATATAAAGGTGAGGCGGGCGTGCGGAAGTCTGTACGCTGACGGGACAAAGTGCATATTTTTTTATTTTGGCTATTTGTTGTAATTGAGTTTTATCTTGTAGGGGTCGGCGTCCCCCCTGTCTCGGCGACGCCGACACACACGCTTCGCATTGCTTAACTTCCTCAAGCCCCGTGGTCAGGGAAAATTGACATATAGTAAAATCCGTTTTCCATAAAAAAACAAACCGACAGGCGCGCCTGTCGGTTTTGTGCTATTTCATTCCTCTGCTTTTCCTCTGAAAAATATTCCTTTTGTTTTCGCGTTATATTCCTTTGCCATGATGTGCAATATCAGCTCTTCCGCGGAAGAAAATGCAGCTATTGTACATGCTGTAAAGCAAAGCACCGTATAGCATGGCAGAGCGAGATAATACGGTATCAGGAAAACGGCAAGTCCTGTTGCTTTGTTGAGATAAGTATGGAGAGAAGCAAAGCGGCGATATTTCACAGCCGCGGTCGCATATGCGCATAACCGCAAGAAAAGCACCGCACCGAGAAACCACCAGATGGTATGCGGAAGCATTTCATACATGACAGGAAAGAGTCTTATAAGCATGACAGTGTAGAATATGAGGTCTGCCACGGAATCGAGTTTGGCTCCGAAATCGCTCTCGGTGCCGCTTTTCCTTGCCGCCCAGCCGTCGAGTACATCTGTCAGTCCTGTCAGTGTATACACGATATAGTAGACCGGCGAGAGCGGCACGAGGAAAAGCAAAGCTATCGCACCGCATATGCGCAGTCCTGTTATGATATCTGCAATATTTCTGTATATTTTCATTTTGCGTGACGACGGCTCGATATGATATTCATGAGAACATAAATGCCGATAAGCACCGCAATACCTGTGCAGAGAATAACATACATTGTTCCCGTTTCAACCTTGTTTCCGAAGAAATAGAGATTGCAATCGACGCTGTCGCGTATCCCTTTCAATACTTCATCGGGGAATCCGAGCTTTTTCATTTCGGCAAAAGAACCGCCTATCAAATGATTGCGGATAAGGCTCGTGCCGTATGTTCCCGGGAGAAAAGAAAGTATTTTTTGCAGTCCGCCCGAGAAATTTGATATCGGCATATATGCGCCGCAGATAAATCCGTAGCCCGCGCTGACTATTGTGCCGACGGCGGAAGCCTGCCCGTCTGTGGAGAGAAAGAAATTGACGCAGGAGGAGAGTGCTGTTCCGAACATGGATAGCAGGAATACATCAAGCAGAGTAAGAAGAATATCGCGGAGGCTGAGATACCAGCCTGTAACGGCGATATATCCGAGGCAGACCGCTGTTGCCGTGAAGCTGATTATCAGCGTGGAAACGAGCGTGGAGAGGTAGTAGCCAAGTCCCATCGTGCCCGCTTTGACCGGAGTTATCGTCAGGTCATGGCGTGCACCGGAGGTTTTGTCCTTTATCATGAGCAGGTTTGAGCAGAATGCCACCGTCACACAGCTGACGGCAAGAAGCGATGAGACAAGCTGACCGCCGATGCAGCTGTTCAGCACGGCATCGGGAACGGACGCACCTGCCGCAGCAAGTGCCGAGCGAAATGAATCTTCATAAACATTTTTCAAGAACGTGGCGTAAAGAACAAGCAGAATGAGCGGTGTGATAAGCGATGAGAAAAACATTCCCTTGTCCTTGAAATAAAGCTTCGTATTGCGCTTTACAAGCGCAAAAAGTTCTGTCATTTTTCGTCACCTCCCGTCAGCTTCTTGCCTGTTACGGTAAGAAAAACATCGTCCATTTTGCCTTTTACTATTTCGTAATCGCGGAAAAGCTCGGGATATTTCATTATCAGTGCCGTCGCCGCCGCAGTGTCCGGCACGGCTACGCGATATGCATCGCCGACAGCTTCATAAGGAGCGCCGAGCTTCTTTATATCGCTTTCGCTTATGCCGTAAAGCGAAATGAAATCGCCCGTATATGTGTTTTTGAGCTGAAGCGGCGTTCCCTCTGCGGCTATTTTTCCGTGGTCGAGGATTACAACATAGTCGGCATCCGCCGCCTCTTCCATATAATGTGTGGTGAGAAAGACCGTCAGTCCTTTGTTCTTACGCAGATTTCCGATGACGCTCCAGAGTGTGCTTCTTGTCTGCGGGTCAAGCCCTGTGGTCGGCTCATCGAGAATGAGTATTTTCGGTCTGTGCAGAAGCGCACGCGCTATATCTATGCGTCTGCGCTGACCGCCCGAAAGCCTGCCGACGGCACGCTTTCGCAAATCCGCAAAGTCCAGCATTTCCGAAAGCTCGGCAAAACGCGCCTTGAAGGCGGCACCGCGTATGCCGTAGAGCGCGGCTCTGCTCTCGAGATTATCATAAACGGAGAGGTCGCGGTCGAGCACGGACCCCTGAAAGACAACGCCGAGCGCACGCTTGACTGAGTCGGAATCTTTATCCATATCGGTATCGCATATTGAGATACTGCCGCTGTCCTTTGCAAGCTGACCGCACATGATATTTATCGTGGTGGATTTACCCGCACCGTTTATGCCGAGAAACGCAAAAAGCTCACCTTCCTTTACGCGAAAGCTGAGGTCGTTTACCGCATGCACATCGCCGAAGCTTTTTTGCAGATGGTCTATTTCAATAATATTTTTCAAGTTGGCGCCTCCTGTAGTATAACATATTGTTATTATTGGGCGATATAATTATAGCCGACTTGCCGCTTTTTGTCAAGCGACATGTGTGAAAAAACCTGAAAAATCAGCTGATAATATCAAAGCCCGGAATTTATCCCGGGCATGATGGTTATTTTACGAATAATTCTTTTCTTTTTGTAAAGTATTTGTAATTTGCGAACAGCATTACAACGGATATGATAACAGATATAATTGTGCTGTAATTGAACAGATTCGTTTTTGCAATTGAGGAAGCGGCTATGGTGTATACAAACGTATAAATTATATTTGAGAGATATACGGCATAGAGGAGCACGGGACCGCTTTTTTTGAACTTCGCGAGCGCAAAGCGCGTGACGATTGCCAGTACTGCGATTCCGAGCAAAACACATCCGGTTAAGATATCAAGCGGTTTCAGAGCGGCGAACTGTTCGTAAACCGATTTTGCCGTAGCCTGATCTCCGTATATTATTCCCGTGAAGTATTTGATGCTGTTGATGAGATTGGCAATAGCCGAAAGAAAAAGAATGGCATAAATCAGAGCCTTGTACCAATTCATCTGGAATTTCTGCGCCGCAAAGATGTTGCTTGCCGGCGTGCAGGCTGTCTGCTGCTCGGGGCTTGCCTGTTTTTCGGTGCTTTCGGTTTTCGGTGCTCCGCATTCCGGGCAGAAAGCATCCGATTCATTGATTTCTTTTCCGCATTTCTGACAATACATTTTTCTGTCCTCACATTCTGTTTATTTTGATGTCAAAGCGCAAAATCGGCAAAATAAATGATTTTGCGTTTTTCTTAAAATCAATTATACCATAAAACGACGGACAAGTCAATATCCATGCACAAAATTGAGAAGAATCTGACTACATTTTGACTACGGAACATGGTCAAAAATGCGAAGGATTGGGGCGGGGGAGGGAGAAGTGAAGAGTGAAAAGTGAAGAGTGAAGAAGTGAAGAAGTGAAGAGTGAAGAAGTGAAGAGTGAAAAGTGAATAGTGAATAGTGAATAGTGAATAGTGAAAAAGTAAAAAGAAAAGTCGCCACTGGCGACTTTTCTTTTTGGCGGAGCGTTAGTAACGTAAATCGAATAGATTGCATAATGTTTCGTTCATAGTTTATTCATTCTAACAATTTTGAGATATTTTTTCACTTTATTAAATGTTAATGATTACGAACTACCGATTCTCCTTTTATTTCAAAGGAAATTTCTCCGTTTGTAACCACATATTTCAAAGCATATTGATACCCTGTAATGGGATTCTCCATTGTATTATCTGTCTTATCAAATAAACATAGGCTCAAGGAAAACGCTCCGTCTGTTCTATCGAAAAAACTGTTTTCTAAACTCAACACGGTTTCTTTTTTATAACTATAGTTTCCGTCTGACACTGTAAACGAATAATCGTCGTTTTCAAGATTTTCTATACTTTGTAAAACCGCTCTGCTTCCATCATTCTTTGATATTATAAAACCCGCTTTATAATCTTCAAGGTTTGCAGAGTTTATCCCATAACGAACTGTAATAAAAACATCATCGAGAGAGAACGACGAAGACGAATTGATATTTGAAATCGAAAAAGAACAAAACCTTTTCTCTTCGGACGGAGTGGGTTGTGGCTTATCTTCAGGTTTTTTACCGCAACCGACAAAAAGTAAAGACGTGAATATCAATATAAATAACAAAGCAAGCGAAACTGCATTTTTTCTCTTTAACAAATGAAATTTCATTTTACACCTCCTAAATATTAGAGCGTTGTAAACGGGAACAATATAAGTTTGCTCTCATCATCGTGCGTATATTATAGCATAAATTTATAAATTTTTCAACCGCTATTAAGTTTGCAAGCGTAAAATTTCTAAAAAACTTCAAATGGCACTTTGGCGAATGCTTAAACGCAGTATAAAAAATACGAACGCCGATTTTAGCGGTGTTCGTATTTTTTATATCTGGCGGAGAAGGCGGCGCGAAATCCGAACACAAATCCGCGCCTTCCTTAAGCACTTGTTCCGCAACTTGCGCTGTAATTTCGTTATTGTCTCCTGAATAATTCAAGTGTAGCAACAGTCTGCCGTCATCAAACAGATAAGCAGCTTTGAGGAATGTTTCAACAAGATAGATCCGCCAGCTCACATAATCAATGTCGCCATCTCTGAATTTTTTAAGGAAATAGACGACCTCTGATCTTTTGAGAGAAGGGCTGTTCGCCTGCTCTTTTGCAATCCCCTGCTCAACAGATACCCTTTCAGATTCCAACTCCACAAGATGGCTTTTCAAACTGTCGGTGATAAATCCGCTGTCTATTAAGGACATTGTGTTCTTGATGGCAGTTTCTATTTTTTTAAGACGTTCTTCCATACCGCTCGATGGAGAACTCTTTTTTTGCTTTTCTTGCCATTCCATATATCTGTCAGCGAACGCCTCAATAACATTGTCATCGTTTGCGATCTCAACGAGCTTTTGAACAACAACATCTTCAATCCATTGTTTGGGTGCGCGTTCTTTGTCACACTTTTTGAGTCTCCTGTTATTACAGGTATAGTATTGGTATACTCGTCCGGTCTTTGACGTTCCGCCGTCTCCGGTCATCAGCTCGCCGCAATGACCGCAAAACAGCTTTCCGGTCAGCAGAAATCCGCCGTCTATTTTTTTGGATGCAGGTTTTTCGTGATGTGTTTTTAACATTTTTTGAGCCTTATCGAATGGTTTCCTTACAGCGTCCGGACATTCTGCCGCCTGACATTGCATGGGCTATGGTATCTGACAGAATTTACGGAGACGGAAATCATCTTTATGACATCCAAGGTGTGTTTCCTCCGCTGATTGCCCAGGTGATTGAAACAATTGGATGGTCAAGCTTGTGTGATATGAGTCATGGCCAATATGCCGGGTACTACAACGGACAAGACAAGCAGACATTCATGGAACTATATAAGCCGGCGTATGAGCGCGAACGAGAGAGAGCGATGTTGCCGCAAGGCTTGCGTTCAGATGTTGAAAAGGCAGAAAGAATTATCGGCAAAGACACGCAGAAATATCTTGATTCGGCACGGGAGAGCCGAAAAAAGCAAGAAGCTCTTTTCGACACCTTCTTAGGACTTCCGCCGAAGGTTATTGAGATAGCAGAAAAACAGAGGATGATAGGAGAATCGAATCATGAATAGGCGAAAATCAATATTGCAAAGGCAAGAATACTTTATCCTTGCAACAGCCATTGTTGCGCTGTTTGTAATCTTCGTTATTGTGGTAGCTGCCAAAGATACCACGGACACGATCGATGCGGCGTCAGAACCTCATACGGCAGCAAAGCCTACTACAACCGAGCCAACAACGGCAATCCCGGAAGAAACAGCGTCGGTGGCATGGCAGCCTGATGAATCAGACGTAATTCTGATTGCAAAAACGCTGTACGGGGAGTGCCGCGGAGTTGAATCAACGCGAGAACGAGCAGCGGTTGTATGGTGCATCTTGAACCGCGTCGATGCTTCGGGGTACGCGTGCGGAAGAAGCATTGAGTATGTGATCACATTCAAAAATCAGTTCGCTTACGACAAGGATGCGCCTGTATGGGAATCGCTGAAAGAAATCGCATACGATGTGCTTATACGATGGCACGATGAAAAGCAGGGAGCTCAGAACGTCGGTCGGGTGCTCCCGCCAGAGTACATTTACTTCATCGGAGATGGAAAGCGGAATCACTTCTCCGTTGAATGGAAAAGCAAAACTTATTGGGATTGGAGTTTGCCGTCACCATATGAAGATTAGTTTCACAGTTGAGGGCAATCCGTTCGGCTGGCAACGTGCCGGACAGAATCACTATACCGGTGCAGTTTATACGCAGAATAAAACGCGACAGCATGAGCAACTTGTCGCATTGGCGTATAGGCTTGCGGCAAAAGGATATATGTTTCCGGCAGATACATACGTCGACTTACAGGTAATTGCCTATGTAAAAATCCCGAAGAGCGCAACGAAGGCACGACGGGCAAAAATGCTGTCGGGCGAGATCAGACCGACGACCAAGCCCGATTGGGATAACCTTGGCAAGCTTGTGTCAGACGCGCTGAACGGCGTTGCTTATGACGATGACAAGCGCGTTGTGGACGCAAGGGTGCGAAAATTTTATTCCGATAGACCGCGCACTCAGGTCACAATCTCGGAAGCAGTAAACGAATAAGCGAGCCGCGGCGTTACAGCGGCATGAAAGGAGCAAATCATGTCAAACGAAAAGTTTGTTTATACCGAAGAAGTTACGGGAGAAATCGTAAATATCCCCGTAAAACTGTTGCACCATCATCACGACAATCCCCGAAAGGATCTCGGCGATCTCAGTGAGTTGACTGCAAGCATTAAAGCAAAGGGAGTTTTACAAAATCTCACAGTCGTTCCGTTTTGGTTTGAGCTTACAGGTGTCGGGTGTGACTATCCTGAGCAGCAAGCCGAAATGGGGTATCTTGTGGTTATCGGAAATCGTCGTTTGGAAGCAGCCAAAGCCGCAGGACTTGAAACGTTGCCTTGTATTATCGCAAGCATGACTCATGCCGAACAGGTTCAGACCATGCTTCTCGAAAATATGCAGAGAGCCGATCTCACTGTGTATGAGCAGGCACAAGGCTTCCAGATGATGATGGACTTCGGCGATACAATTGAATCAATCTCGGAAAAAACGGGTTTCTCGTCAACAACGGTCCGCCGTCGTTTGAAGATGGCTGAGCTTGACAAAGAAACATTGAAAAAAGTATCGTCCGAACGGCAGCTATCTCTTATGGACTTTGATAGGCTGTCACAAATCGATGATATTGATCAGAGAAATGCTTGTCTCAAAGAAATCGGCACTGCGAATTACGATCGTGCTATAAAAAATGCACTTGATACTCAAACACGTAAAAAATACGAGGATGAATGGCGCACAGTTCTCGTTGATAAGGGGCTTGAGGAAATAGATTATAGCGAGGTTTTTAGTGGAAAATATAGCTCATGCGAAAAGACTTATGTTCTTATGGGGACGATTGCCGCGAGCGATTATCAACTTGCGGGCGATGAAAAATACTTCTCATTCAACCACAAAACAGTGTATTTTCGCAAGGATATTTCAAAAGAACAAAGCGAAAAAACTCTTGAGCAACAGCGTAATGAAGCTATAAAGAGAGAACGCAGAGACAAGCTTGACGAGGTGACCTCCCGTGCTTTCTCGCTACGTCATGACTTTATCTTCGGCATGAGCGAAGCGGCGGCTAAGAATCATATCGCAACGTTGATCGAATATGACATCCGAAAAGACTGGGAGCAATCGGCGCAAGGCGGATGGTACATGAGATATATTCGTGAAAACTTTACCAGCCATTCGCTTAACGCGGAAGACGACTACAATTCCATTTCAAAAGATGTTGACGACAATCCGTTCCAGTCTCTTTTGAGACACGTATATGTGCGCTGGTGTGACAACAAGGATCTTGGATGTATAGATTGGAATTTACACTACACCGAGAATAAGCGTCTGATCTGCATTTATAATTTTTTGACCGCGCTTGGATATGAGATTTCCGACGAGGAAAAATCCTTGATAGACGGCACGCACGAGCTCTATGTAAAAGATACGCCTGTGGCCGAAGCAAGCGTCGCAGCGAGCGAAATTGATAACGGTGAAGACACCGATGATGAAGAGGATATGGAAAGTATCGATGGCTTATCAAGAAACACAAGGTTACTCTTGAACATTATGATAAGTGGGGAAATCTTGTCGGAGCAGATATCGCCGTTACGCTGACGGAATACACAAGGGAGTGATGATTATGAAATACATTTTGAGAACGGATCGCCCTTATGAAATTACGTTATGTGAAAACGACAGAACAAAATCAATACTACAAAATCTATCTCTGCTGTTTGCCACACGCAAAGGAACAATACCGATGTATCGCGATTTCGGGTTGAGCCAGACATTTGTGGATAAGCCGCAGGCAGTGGCGCAAGCACTTGCTCTGGCAGATGTGACCGATGCAGTAGAACAATATGAGCCGCGTGCAAATGTGGTGAGTGCGCGTGCCGTATGCGATGGTGCAAGCGGAAAAACAGCAATCATAGTGGAGGTTGATATATGAGCAGACAAAGCGAATACCAATTTGTCGATACAGATAGCGCGGCGATCGAAGCTAAGCTTATATCGGCATATGAAAATATAACAGGAAAAACATTACAGCCTGCTGACCCCGAGCGACTTTTTATCGCATGGGTTTTGTCGTTGATTGTGCAGGAGCGCACATCGCAAAACTATACGGGCAATCAAAATATTCCGTCTCGCGCAGAGGGCGAAAATCTTGATGCGCTCGGAGAGTGGATATATAACATCAAACGTCTTGCGGCGCAAGCATCTAAATGTACAGTGCGATTCAATATCACGGCAGCTCAGCCGAGCGCACTTATCATTCCGCATGGCACTCGCGTCACAGACGCGAGCAAAACGCTTGTATGGTATACCACAGATGATGCAGAAATCAAAATCGGCAGTACATACGTGGATCAAATGGTACAGTGCGAAACGGTTGGTGTCGCCGGCAATGGGTTTGTTGCAGGTCAAATCAATACTCTTATCGATGTTGACAATGTTCCGTATTTCGCATCCTGTGAAAACATAGAAACATCGAATGGCGGTTCTGAGGAAGCAGACGACGATGAATACTACGAGCTCATGCGTGCAGGACTTGATTCGTACAGCACAGCAGGACCGAAAGGCGCGTATGCTTACTTCGCAAAAAGTGTCTCTACAACAATTGCTGATGTTGTTGTAATGCAACCGAAAGAGATCGTAAATCTGACATTGAACTTATACACATCTCCGGATAATTTGAAAGTTGCTTTTATCGGCGGCGAACAGTTAATTCCGGATTCGATTTCGGTGTACAAGCACGGCAGCCAAACATGTGCAGAGCTTGGAGTAGATTATACGTACACGTATGCTGATTCTTTGCTGATGATTACGATAAAAAGCGACGGCGCCCTTGCAAGCGAAAACAAGATTGATGTCGCGGTGAATCAGGTGAAAGCCGGATATGTGTATATCTACGCCCTTATGGACGATGGGACTATAGCCGATTCGGTTATCAAGTCTGCAATACTGAAAGCGTGCAATGACGACACTGTAAGACCGCTCACGGACTTTGTCAGTTGTAAAGATGCCGAAGCTGTTACGTACAACATAGCCATGCATGCTCCTTTCGTTATATTCTAACATCAAGAGATGTACTTGTCTTTGAAATGTTAGATTAACGATTTACGTTATTTTTCGTATAGGAGCATAGAAAAAATCCTGAGCTCAAAGCTCAGGATTTTCTTTGCGCATAAGTGAGTGCCACAAGAAGTCCTTCAAAAAAGAAGACTTTTATGGAGTTCAAATTTGCGCCACTTGGCGGAGAAGGAGAGATTCGAACTCTCGAACCGTTTATGGCGGTTACACGATTTCCAGTCGTGCGCCCTCGACCAACTAGGCGACTTCTCCATAACAAATATCAGGTGCGGTTTTTACCGCGCTTTGATAGTTTATCACAAAAAATGCCGCAAGTCAATAGTTTTATGCAATTTTAAGAATTTATTTTTATATTTTTGCGCCGGCAGAGTTTTTTTAACTGCAAAGATATGTGATTTCTATGAAACAGTTGTCATTTTTCACAAAAATAAAGCTATATTTTTTCTATACGCAACCGAGAGTTCCGGTCATGGCATATAAAAGTAGGTTGATAACCTCCCATTCGCTATGATACTATATATTTACAATATTATCTTCTATTTAAGGAGGAAGGTATATAATGAAGAAATTTTTAGCTGTTTTTCTTGCGCTGACGATGATTATTCTTCTCGGCGCCTGCGGAAAGGATCCAAGCGAAATGACTGATTCCACAACAGAAAGTGCGACCACGGTCGACACGAAAACCACAGAAACAACAAAGGCAACGGAAACAACAAAAACAACCGGAACAACAGAGAGCACGACCGAAACTACGGAAACAACCGCTCCTCCCGTTGTTATAAAGCCCGTTGAATTTGACGAGAGCAAGGTAGTGCTCTCTTTCGGCGCCGTCTCCGATGTTCATGTGAATGCGGCGAGCGGCGACGCTGTCGACAAGGTGAAGAGTGCAATTGCACAGCTCACAAAAGAAGCCTCAAAAAACGGCGGCAGACTTGACGCTCTGGCAGTAGTCGGCGATATCGCCGATACGGGCAAGGCAGCAGAGCTGGGCTATTTCAAGAGTGCTATTGAGAGCGTTCTTCCCGATGATGTGAAAACTCTGCTTGTTACAGGCAACCATGATTCCATTATGGGTCAGTGCCTCAATCTCATGGATTATGAGCTTGCTTTCGGCGAAAAATACTTCGGCGAGGGCATTGATACAGAGGATACAAATCTCAGTATAGGCGTTCGCGACTGTGTTGTAAACGGCTATCACTTCCTCATGCTTGAGCCGGAAACCTACAGCAAGACGATGGGCTGTCCTTATTCCAAGGAAGCGGTGGAATGGCTTGACAATATGCTCCGCAAGCTCACGGAGGAAAATCCCGAGCAGTATGTTTTTGTATGCACGCATCCGATGATATACAATACCTGCTACGGAAGTGATCTTGACGGCAATCCTTCATACTGGTCCACAACATACCTTACTCCCACGCTTTCAAAATATTCGCAGGTTGTGACCTTCAGCGGTCATCTGCACTTCCCGATAAATGACAACCGCTCCATCATGCAGGGCGCTTTCACCTCGCTCGGCTGCGGGTCTGTCCGCTATATGGCAATAGAAGCCGGCGGCTATGAAAATATGGCAGGAGCTACCACCATGAATGACAGATATGAGATTTCCTCAGGTCTGCTTGTTCAGGTAGACGAAAACGGCAATGTCAAGGTGACAAAGATGTTCTTTTCCGAGAATACTTCATTTGAGGAGCCATGGACTATAGCTCATCCCGATGCAGAAGGCACTCATCTGAAAAAATACAGCCGCGAGACAAGAGAAGCGGCAAACAAGGCGCCCACACTCGGCAATGTAAAGATTGATCCCAGAGAAAACACAAAGACAGGCGTAAAGACATATCTCACATTTGATGCGGCAATCGATGATGAATTTGCTCATCACTATGAAATAGAGATAAAGCACATCACGGCAGGCAAGGTAATAAATAAGAAGATTCTATCCGATTTTTATCATCATGCCAAGAGAAGCGATATGAAGAAGAGTTATGAGCTTTTCCTCGGAAATCTCAAGGACGGCAAGTATAAAGTCACGCTCACGGCATATGACTCATGGGGTGCTGCAAGCGATACATTCGTATACGAGTGGGAATCGACAAAGGGTGAAGTTACGGTGAAAAAAGCCGCGCTTTATGCCGATTTCGATTTTTCGGGCGGCACGGTAAAGGACGCGCTCGGTCGCATAGAAGTGACAAATATGGGCGCTACCGTCGAGAATGCAACGGTTATTCACGGCGGCAAGGCATATACTGCCGATGCGCTCAAGGCTTCGGAAGATAAATATGTCATCTGCAAATTCAAGGAGCTGACAACGCAGGATGCCTTCAAGTCATGGGCTGAAAACGGCTTTTCCGTTGAAGCATTCTATGTAATGCCCGCAAAGGGCTCTGTTCAGGGCATCATCTGCGGCACGCAGGCAGGCGGCTGGGGTCTTGCCGAGGATAGGACAGGCAAGCCTTACTTCCTCACAGGCGGCGGCACGAGCTACAATACGGGCGCATATGCAGCCTCCGCTTCTGCAGAGCTTGTTCATGTTGTCGGCGTATACAGCATTTCCGACGGAAAATGCTATATCTATGTAAACGGCAAGCTGAATGCTTCGGTTGCCATAAACAGCACCTTCAAGGTCGGTGCAGACGGCACATTCAATTATTTCTGCCTCGGCAACGATATTACCAAGGGCAATGTCGGCGGCGACTTCCCGACAAAGGGAATGACTATGGTAGACGGCAAAATCTACACCGGCGCACTCACTGCAGAGCAGATAGCGGAAGCGTATAATTCCGCACTCAAGCTGCTTAAATAAATCACACGGAAAAACAGGAGTATCAAGGTGCGCCTGCCGCAAAATGTGCGGACAGTACCGAAAACGCCTGTGGCAGAACAAATAAAAGATCAGGCAATGAACTGACATCGCTTTTCGGGCGGTGTCAGTTTTGTTTTAAGTCGGATACGTTCTTTACTGCAGAAGCAGATACACCGATGAGAAGGCGAGCCTCCTTACAGGTGCGGATTTTCACACGATAAACAGGATGTGATTTTAATGTCCGTTTACCGCTGCAATAACGAGAGAATATCTATAAATCAAAAAGAATGAGCCCGGTTCAATACCGAGCTCATTCACAAGCAATTTAATATTTAATTTCTGTCTTAATTTTTGGGGTTCTCTGCATCGCAGTACGCCCATGTTTAATTATGTATTTTATATTTACTGACGGAGGATTATTTTGCTTCCTCATCGACAACATCTTCGCAGGGCTCGTCTTTTCTCTTGCCGTTTGTAAGAAGATTTACGAGTATGCCGAGGATGAGCGCGCATGCGACGGTGGTTATCGTTACCTTGCCGAATGTGAGGGAAAGACCGCCGATACCTGTGATGAGTATAGTGGAAGCCACGAAGAGATTTCTGTTATCGTTGAGGTCGACAGGCTGGAGCATCTTGAGACCCGATACCGCGATGAAGCCGTAGAGTGCGATGCACACACCGCCCATTACACAGGAGGGGATAGTGGAAAGGAAGGTTACAAAGGGAGCGAAGAATGAGACTACTATTGCCATTATCGCGGTGGTAAGTATCGTTACCACGGAGGCATTGCCGGATATTGCGACACAACCGACGGACTCGCCGTATGTTGTGTTGGGGCATCCGCCGAAGAAAGCGCCTGCCATTGAGCCTACACCGTCGCCGAGGAGAGTTCTGGAAAGTCCGGGGTTTTCAAGCAGATCCTGCTCGATGATGCTGGAGAGGTTCTTGTGGTCTGCGATGTGCTCTGCGAATACCACGAGTGCTACGGGAACATATGCCACTGCTATGGAAGCTACATAGGCACCGTTGATTTCCTTTACGCCTTTGAGAGCCTCAATGAATGTAAAGTCGGGATACCACTGCATATTCTTGAAAGCGGAGAAGTTTATTATCTGAAGAGCGGCTGTATCGGTTAAATTGCCGATTGTCGTGAGGATTGCGGCGAGACCGTAGCCTGCTACGATACCGATTATAAAAGGAATCATTCTTGCCATCTTCTTGCCGAAAACAGAGCAGATGATGACTGTTGCGAGGGTTACGAGACCACAGAGGATGCAAAGGCAAACAGATGCGCTCTGTACTGCCGCTCCATCGACCATGTGAGTTACATTGCCTTTCTGAAGGTCGCCTACGGCGTTACCCGCGAGCGAAAGACCGATGATGGAGACTGTAGGACCGATTACTACTGCGGGCATGAGCTTATTTATCCAGTTTACGCCTGCAAGCTTGACTATGATTGCGAGAACAACATAAACGAGACCTGCGAAAACCGCACCGAGGATAAGACCTACATATCCGAGCGATGCCGAAGCTGCACCTGCGAAAGCAGAGAGCATGGGGCCGATGAATGCGAATGAAGAGCCGACGAATACAGGGCTTCTGAACTTGGTGAAGAGCAGGTAAACAAGCGTACCTACGCCCGCGCCGAAGAGTGCTGCCGAGGACGACATACCGTTACCGACTATGGTGGGAACAGCTATCGTTGCCGCAAGAATCGCGAGCAGCTGCTGGAATGCGAAAACGAGCGTCTGCCCGAATTTCGGCTTGTCTTTTACACCGTAAATTAATTTCATTTGTTTTTCCTCCGTGGTTTTTTTATAATTTAAGCGCAGAGCGCATAAATTCATTCGTCAAGCGGGCTTATTTCCACACTCATTTCGCTGTCGAAAGGGGGAATCTTCAGCGCTATCTTCTCGGAAAGGGAAGTCGGGATATTTTTGCCTACATAGTCGGGCTTTATGGGAAGCTCTCTGTGCCCGCGGTCAATAAGCGAAACAAGCTGTATTCGCTTCGGTCTGCCGATATCGAAGAGCGCGTCTATCGCGGCGCGGACCGTTCTTCCCGTGAATATGACATCATCGACTATGATGATTATTTTTCCGTTTATATCGAAATCGATTTCGTTCCCTTTGATTTTCGGCATATCGGAAAGCTCGGAGAGATCATCGCGGTAGAGTGTGATATCGAGCTTGCCTACGGGAAGCTTCACTCCTTCAAAACGCTCTATATTTTCCGCTATCCTTTCGGCAAGCGGAACGCCGCGGCGAAGCACGCCGACGAGAGCGACCTTATCGAGATTTTCGTTTTTCTCGATTATTTCATGCGCTATCCGTGCAAGCATACGCTCTATGGCAGATGAATCGAAAAGAATTTTTCCCATGATACGCTCCTTTTTTGCAAAAATAAAACCTTGCCGGTAATCGGCAAGGCGCAAATTTACATAATAAAAGTATATGGCTATACTTTCTGTATATAATCCCCTTGTCGACCTCTCTGTGCCGAATTAAAAAGGTTTTTTCAAATTTCTCAAAGATTATATCACAAGTTTCCGCATTTGTAAAGGGGTTTTTGAAAAAAAGTTCATATTTTCTTCAAAAAAAATCGCCGCGTGCTTTGTGGCGGTAGTATATTGACTTTTTGCTCTTTCGCGTGTATAATAAAGGAAAGACAAAATCAGGTATTTTTTTCAGGAGAGATATATGGCAAAAAGGTTAACTCGCCACATAGCGAGAGAAAGTGCGGTCAGGCTCGTATATGCCTGCTCCGTAAACAGGGACGAAGATCCGGAAAAATTTCTGGAGCTTGCCGTTTCGGAGCATGAGCTCCCGGCGGATTCATTTACAAAGGAGCTTTTTTTCGGAGTCTGCAATAACCGTGAGAAGCTTGACTCGGTCATCGCGGAGAATGCGACAGGCTGGAAAATAAGCAGAATTTCAAAAATTTCGCTTGCCGTCATGCGCGTGTGCGCATATGAACTGCTCTATACGGATGTTCCTGTTGAGATAGCGATAAATGAGGCTGTCGAGATAGCAAAGGCTTATGACGACAGCAAGGCGCCTTCCTTTATAAACGGTATACTCAATGCCATAGCCAAATCGGCAAGGGACAAAGCGGCGGAAGAGAGCACCGCGGCTCCGGAAGCGCAGGCGTCGGGGGACGGGGAATAAATGAGAGTTCTCGGCATAGATACAAGCAACTATACAACATCTATAGCGGTTGCCGACGAGACGGGATACCGACACGAGAGAACAATACTTGAGGTAAAAACGGGGGAGCGTGGATTGCGGCAGAGCGACGCTCTCTTTTTGCATACAGTAAATCTTCCTCGGCTCTTTTCGGAGCTTGATATCGGAAAGACAGATGCCGTTTCCTACAGCGAAAAGCCGCGCGATATCGAAGGCTCATATATGCCTTGCTTTCTCGCGGGCAAAGCCGCCGCGACGGCGGCGGCTTCCGCCGCAGGCGTGCCGCTCTTTGCCTTTTCCCACCAGGCGGGGCATATCATGGCGGCGCTCAAAAGTTGCGAGGCGGGCGAAGAAGCGCTCGGGAGAGAATTTCTCGCATTTCATATCTCGGGAGGCACGACGGAGCTTCTCCATGTGAAAAGGAAAGCTGTCGGTTTTGATGTCGCCATAGTCGGCGAGACGCTGGATATAAACGCGGGTCAGCTTATCGACCGCGCAGGCGTGCTGCTCGGGCTGAAGTTTCCCTGCGGCATGGAGCTGGAAAAGCTTGCCGTGCAAGGAAAATCGGCGAAGTTACACACCTGTATAAAAAATGGCAGCTGCAACCTCTCGGGTGCGGAGAATAAAATTATACGGATGTATAACTCCGGCGAAGCGGCGGAAAACATCGCGAGATACGCGATAGATTTCGTCTGCGAGACGATACTCGGGATGAGCAGATACGCAAGAGAAGCACACCGGAGCCTGCCGATACTTTACGCAGGCGGCGTGATGCGCGACAATATAATAAGAGACAGGCTTACGGGCGAGATGGAGAATATTTATTTCGCCGAAAACGAGCTTTCCTCCGACAATGCCGTCGGCACGGCATACCTCGGGTTGGAAGCGCTGAAGGAGGGAAGATAATGGCGGAAGAGCGACAGGTCTTTACCGTTACGGCACTGAATGAATATATAAAAATGAAGCTTGAAACGGACGAAGCGCTGATGCGTGTTTTCATCCGCGGCGAGATATCGAATTTTACCAATCATAAATCGGGGCATTTCTATTTCACCGTCAAGGATGAGACGAGCCGCATCGCCGCCGTAATGTTTCGTTCGAGTGCCTCAAAGCTCGCTTTCATTCCCGAAAACGGTATGAAGGTGATAGTCGGCGGCAGAGTCAGCGCATATGTTCGCGACGGTCAGTATCAGATTTATGTCAATACACTTGAGCCGGACGGCGTGGGTGCGCTCTATATCGCATATGAGCAGCTCAAAGCCAAGCTCGGCGCAGAAGGGCTTTTCGATGAAGCAAAAAAGAAGCCACTGCCGCGATATCCGATGCGCATAGGCGTCATCACCTCGCCGACGGGCGCGGCGATACGCGATATCATAAATATACTCGGCAGGCGTTTTCCGATAGCGGAGGTCGTGCTTTATCCGTCGCTTGTGCAGGGAGAGAGCGCCGCACCTCAGCTGATAGAAGGACTGCGGTATTTCAATGAAAAGAAGAATGTGAATGTCATCATCATCGGGCGCGGCGGCGGCTCACTCGAGGATTTGTGGGCTTTCAACAGCGAGGCGCTTGTGCGCGAGGTCGCGGCATCGGAGCTGCCCGTCATCTCGGCGGTCGGGCATGAGATAGACTTCACGCTCTGCGATTTTGCCGCCGACAGGCGCGCGCCGACACCTTCCGCCGCGGCTGAACTGGCTGTGCCGGAGAGATATGAACTGAAGCGCAAGCTCGGCAATGTCACGGCGCGGCTCGAGCTGCTCGAGGGCAAGAAGCTGGAGCTTCTGCGCAGTACGCTCGAGCGCATGAAAAAGAGTCGGGCTCTCACCGATCCGCGCAATTTCATAGACGACAAAAGAATGGCTCTCGGCATTGCCGAGGATAAATTATACAATCGTATAACATTCCTTCTGGAGCGCAAAAAGTCAGCTCTGGCAGGCAAAACGGCAAAGCTGGACGCGATGAATCCGCTCTCCGTGCTCTCGCGCGGATATGGTGCTGCTTTCGCTTCCGACGGTACGGTGATAAGAAGTGCCGCGCAGGTGGAAAAGGGAAGCGATATATCGCTGATGCTCTCGGACGGCACCGTCAGAGCGACGGTATGCGACATAGTGATGAACGAAAAGGAGAAGATATAAATATGGAAAACACGGAAAAGAAAATGACATTCGAAACGGCGCTCGCAAGGCTCGAGGAGATAGTGCGCGCAATGGAAAGCGCAAGTGCAAAGCTTGATGAGTCGCTCGCTCTTTTTGAGGAGGGCGTGGGGCTTGTCAAATTCTGTACGGACGAGCTTGACAATGCCGAGCAGAGAGTGAAGATTCTTCAGGCGGGCGAAGAAGGAAGCCTCGTGGAGAAGGATTTTGCAAAACCCGAATAAGGAATGAAAATACGGAGGATATACTATGGAAAAATGCAGGGAAGCTGATATAAAAAAATTACTTTCGGAAAATGCCGCGGCTGTCGAAACCGAGCTTGAAAAATACCTGAAAACGCCCGATGCGGCGCTCGAAACGCTCTATTCATCCATGCGCTACAGCGCGCTCGGCGGAGGAAAGCGCATACGCGCCTTTCTCGTAATGCAGTTTTGCAGGCTTTTCGGCGGAATGGACGCCTCGGCTATGCCTTTTGCCTGCGCTATAGAGTGCGTTCATGCGTCATCGCTTGTGCATGACGATATGCCCTGCATGGATAATGACGATTACAGGCGCGGCAAGCTGACAAACCATAAGGTTTACGGCGAGGATATAGCGCTCCTCTGCGGCGACGCGCTGATAACAAAGGGCTATGAGCTTGCTTCGGAAAATGCCTTTGTGGAGCCGAAAGCCGCGCTCTCCGCGACAAATATGCTTCTTGTCTGCGCGGGTGCGCTCGGCATGATGGGCGGGCAGGAGATAGACCTGATCGGCGAGAAAAAGGCACCCGATTTCAAGCTTCTCCTGAAAATGCACGATAAGAAAACAGGTGCGCTGATGAGAGCATCTGCGCTTCTCGGCTGTCATGCGGCGGGACTGTATATCTCCTCAGACAAGCGGCTCCATGATGCGGCAAAATATGCCACGGGCATAGGACTTGCTTTCCAGATAATAGACGATATCCTCGATGTTGAGGGCGATGCGGCACTTCTCGGAAAGGCTACGCATGCCGACGCCAAGGAGGGCAAAACGACATTCCTCTCGTTCATGGATGTAGCAAAGGCACGCGAATATGCAAAGCGCGAAACAGAGGCGGCAATAGCGGCTATCTCGGGCTATTCCGGAAGCGAAGTACTCTGCGAGCTGGCAAGCTACCTGCTTGAGAGAAAATATTGAGCGATAGCTTTTGCAGGCGGTTGACAAACAGATAATGTTAGTGTATATTACTATGTACGATATAATGCAAAAAGCAACCATTAGCGAGAATATCCATCAAGCGGCATTGGCAATATCCAGACATGGTGATGATGCATTAGCGGATGTTATTTCTGTCAACGCCGGATCAATGATTTAATCATCAAGAAAGGCGAGAAGTTTAAAAGAAGGCTATTGCTTAGCAAAAAAGTATTGTGTCAGGACAAGCTTATAATAAACTAAAAGAAATTATTGAAGTTTACGAAGGAAGTCAAAAAGAAATTCAAAAATGGTTGGTATAAGTTGACTTTTAGTGATTGCATGATTGGGAGGTAATTTTTTATGAGAGATATTGTTTTAACAGGAGATAGACCTACAGGAGCTCTGCACATCGGACATTATGTTGGTTCGCTAAAAAAGCGTGTGGAGATTCAAAATAATTATGATAAACCATATATTATGATTGCTGATACTCAGGCACTCACAGACAATGCGCATAATCCCGCCAAAGTTCATGACAATGTAATTGAGGTTGCATTAGATTATCTTGCAGTTGGCTTGAAACCGGAGTTAAATACATTTTTTATACAGTCCCTCGTTCCGGAACTGACTGAACTGACTATGCTCTATTTAAACTTTGTTACATTGGCTCGTTTGAAACGAAATCCTACCGTAAAGAATGAAATGCATCAAAAAAATTATGGTAATGAAATACCGGTTGGCTTTTTAACATACCCTGTTAGTCAAGCTGCGGATATTACTGCTTTTCAGGCAAATGTAATTCCGGTAGGAGAAGATCAGCTACCTATGATTGAACAAACGAATGAAATTGTCCGTCATATTAACAGACACTTCAATACTGATATACTGAGGGAATGCAAACCATTGTTATCAAAAGTGACTCGTTTACCGGGAACAGATGGACAGGAAAAAATGGGCAAGTCATTAAATAATGCTATATATCTAAAGGATTCATCAGAAATAATAAAAGAGAAGATAATGAATATGTTTACGGATCCTAATCATTTGAGGGTTGAGGATCCGGGGAATGTTGAAGTTAATACGGTATTTAAATATTTGGATGCATTTGATCCTAATTTGCAAGAGTTACAAGAATGGAAAGAACATTATAAAAAAGGCGGATTGGGAGATATGAAAGTTAAGAGAAGGTTAAATGATATAATGCAGCAAACATTAGAGCCTATCAGGGAAAGAAGACTTATGTTTGAGAAAGATAAAGCAGAAGTATTGAATCTGTTGAAGAGGGGCAGTGAATCTGCCAGACCGATTGCTGCAGAAACATTAAGTAAATTAAAAGAAGTATTTACCCTTATTTACTAATCTAATGATATGACAAAACAATTCAGGAGATGGCATTATGGGAATTGATAAAAGTGATCCTTGTTTTTTTGTGTTAATTTAGAGAATGATTTATACCAAGTGTCTTTTGAATTGACAAACTGTTGCAATTTGGAGTGCAAGCATTGTTTTAATAAATCTGTTAGTGTACAATAGCAAAATAATATACAAACCAAAGAGATGACAATTGTATTAAGAAAGGGAAACATATGCAAAGAATATATATAAAAGATATCCGTGACAATCTCGAAAAAAGCATTTTGGTTCAGGGCTTTGTCGAAAATTTCCGTGACGGCAAGGCGATGTGCTTTATAGTTCTGAAGGATATTACCGGTAAGGTGCAGATAACCATAGAAAAAGAGGGACACGAGGAGCTTCTGCCGGCACTCGGTCAGATTACCCCCGATTCCGTAATATCGGTAATCGGTGTGGCGCATGAAAGCGAATATGTAAAAATGGGCGGAATTGAAATAATCCCAACCGAAATCAAGGTTGAGTCTGTAGCTGCCGCTCTTCCCATACAGCGCGAAGATATTCCCGCTACCAAAAAGAAAGCTGCCGTAGCCCGTTCCGGAATTGATGACCGCATGGATTATCGCTGGATAGATTTGCGTACAGATCGCAACCAGCTGATTTTTAAGGCGCAGACAATTTTTACCAAAGCCATGCGCGATTTCCTGTATGAACGCGGATTTCTGGAGATACATACGCCAAAGCTTATCGGTGCGGCGAGCGAGAGCGGCTCGGAGGTTTTCGAGGTCAAGTATTTTGACCGCAACGCTTATCTTGCTCAGAGTCCTCAGTTTTATAAGCAGATGGCAATGGCAAGCGGTTTTGACAGAATTTTTGAGGTCGGTCCCGTATTCCGCGCAGAGAAATCTTATACCAATAAGCATACCACCGAGTTCACCGGCTTCGACTTGGAATTCAGCTATATCACCTCCTTCCGTGATGTTATGAAGATGGAGGAGGAGCTTCTTACCTATGCTTTGGCAAAGGTAAAGGACGAGCTCGGAGACCGGATAAAAGAAACATTCGGCATAGAGGTAGTGGTTCCCACCACGCCGTTTCCCGTTATTACTCTGGCTGAATTATATGACAATCTGGAAAAGGATTTCGGTTATAAGGTTCCTGATTCCGAAAAGGGTGATCTGACTACCGATGCCGAAAGGCTCAGCTATGAGTGGGTAAAGCGCAAATATAATCATGAATTTCTCTTTATCACCGACTATTCTGCTGAAAAACGCGCATTTTACCATATGCGTGATGAGCATGGCGTTCCCGAGGGCTATGACCTTATCTGGCGCGGAGTTGAGATTACTACCGGCGCACAAAGAGAACACAGATACGATGTTCTGAAAGCACAGGCAGAAGAAAAAGGATTGGCGGAGGATGTAAAATTCTATCTTGAATTTTTCAAGTACGGTTGTCCTCCTCACGGCGGATTCGGTTTGGGCGTAGACCGCCTTACCATGCTCCTTACGGGGCTGCATATCAACGAAGCGATGTTTCTTTTCCGCAGTCCCAAGCGTCTGACTCCGTAAATTTTATCAGCCCGCTATTATTATGTTGAGAGACGAGCAGACTTGTGAAATTTTGCGTAAAGGTTGAAACTGATATAAAGACAGGCAAAACCGATTATAGATTCGGAGGGAAAAATGAAGCAATATTATGGTCACGATTATGCGGATATAAAAGGATTTTCAAAATACGGTGCGGCATTGGATATATACATGGTAAGGAAATAAATTCAGCCTCGGTGGGGAAATTCCCGCCGAGGCTGTTTTACATGCAGTCGGAAGATTATATGGATGCGAACTGAAAAGATTAAGTTTTTTCTGCTTTTCAGCATTGAAATTCGGATATTCGATAGAAACAAAAAATCCGAACGCCTCTCCTATTCGGAAAGTGTTCGGATTATTCGTATGTGGTCGGAGTGACAGGATTCGAACCGACGGCATCGAAGTCCCAAACGCTAAAAACCTGATTTTTTACGTGATTTTACGGGCTTTTCGGGGCTTTTTAGTCCGGATTGACTGCTTTCGTGTGCTCTTCGCGGCATGTAATCCGGGTAGTCCGAAGCCGTAAGTGGTCAAAGGTGTGGTCAGAAGCTAAACCTGCCCGTTTTTTCTGCCACGCGCGCAGACCGCAGGTGACTGCGCAACCTGCTTTTTTCTGCCTTCAGTATAGCATAAAACCGCTTGGAAGTCAACTCATTTCACAGTGCAAAGACTGATGCGCAGTAGGCAAAGAAAACGATTTTCAAATTCCGTCGGCACATCACGAAACGGCTGTCGGGTCAAGCAGGAACTTTTCAATGCCGATATAGCATGCGGCAAAAATTCGTATTTACACCTTTTTATCAGATGTTGCACCCATGGGACAGGCAAAATCGCCTGCCCCTTTTTCTATCGGAACAATACCCAAAAATGCGGCGGTATAGTTCCGAATATTGTTCCGAATATTGTTCTTGATATTGTTCCGATAATGTGCTATACTATACCTGTAAAAATGTATGTGGGGGATCGTTATGCAAAGAATGATGAGTACAAAAGAGGCGGCAAGCCTTTGGAATATCAGCGACAGACAGGTCAGCAAGCTCTGCGGAGAAGGAAAAATCAAGGGCGCGGTTAAAAAAGGACGCACATGGGCTATTCCTTTCGGAACGGAAAAACCGACAGACGGAAGAATTAAGCCGGCATCGTCCCTCCGACAGCCGAATCTTCCGTTGCCCATCGGTATTTCCGATTACCGTTTGGCATCAACCGAATACTATTATGTTGACAAGACCATGATGATTAAGGATTTTCTTGATGAGCGTCCGATGGTCTCTCTTTTCACGCGACCGCGCAGATTCGGCAAGACGCTGAACATGGATATGCTCCGAACATTTTTTGAAAAAACGGACGAGGATACCTCCGTGTATTTCAAAAACAAAAACATCTGGGCCTGCGGCGAAAAATACCGTAGCCATCAGGGGAAATATCCCGTTATATTTCTCAGCTTCAAGGATATAAAATGCGATACATGGGAGGAGACCTTCGATGCTATCAAAGACCTGTTTTCCAAAGAAGCGTCACGCCACAGCGAACTGAAAAGCGCAGATGTGTTCAACGAGTACGAAGAAGCGTATATAGAAAAAATACTTTCCGGCACGGCTACACCTGTTGAGCTGTCGGTCGCTTTGGCTAATCTGTCTATGATGCTTCACAAATATCACGGTGTTGCGCCGATTATTATCATCGACGAATACGATACGCCGATCCAACAAGGACATATCAAGGGCTTTTATGACGAAATTATCGGGTTTATGCGCAACCTGTTTTCCGGCGGATTGAAAGATAACAAGCACCTGACTTATGGGTTTCTCACCGGCATTCTGCGCGTAGCAAAAGAAAGCATTTTCAGCGGACTGAACAACCTTGCAATCAATTCTATTCTGGATACGAAATACAGCGAATACTTCGGCTTCACGGCTGATGAAGTCAAGGAAATCGCACGCTATTATCAGGCAGAAGATAAGTACGACGAAATTTGCGAATGGTATGACGGATATAAATTCGGCAACACCGAAATCTTCAACCCTTGGTCGGTCATCAACTATTTCCGCAACGGCTGTCAGCCACGCGCTTATTGGCAGTCCACGGGCAGCAACGACATTATCGGCGAAATTCTCGGCGGAGCGGATGAAACGATTTACGAAAAACTCAATGCCCTTTTACAGGGTGAGTCGTTCCTTACCTATATCGACACCGGGGTCATCTATCCGCAGGTCAAAAGCAATCCGTCATCGGTATACAGCTTCCTGCTTGTTGCGGGATATCTGAAAGTCATTAAATCCGAGCCGTCCTTCAGCGGGGATTTCATGTGCGAGGTTGCCCTGCCGAACAAGGAGATTACATTTGTTTATAACAAAGAAATTCTCCAAAAACTGAACAACATTGTGCCGCAGGCAACGGCAATCTCGATTCAGGAAGCTATTTATTCGGGAGATACTGCCGCACTGCAAAAAAATCTCGGCACGCTTCTGATGCAGTCGGTCAGCAGCTACGATACTATCGGAGAAAACTTCTATCATGGGCTTGTCCTTGGACTTTGCGCGACTCTGGATAACCGCTTTTATATCACCTCCAACCGTGAATCGGGTGAAGGACGGTATGACCTCTGCCTCTGTCCCAAGGACGGCAAACTGCCGGGTATTCTGATTGAGCTTAAAGCCGCAAAAGATTGCCCGGAGGACGAGCTGAAAGAGCTGTCCGAAAAGGCACTGGCACAGATCGACAGCCGGAAATACGAGACGGAACTCACCGTAAAAGGTGTCCGAAACATTCTCAAATACGGCGTTGCCTTCAGTGGGAAAAGAGTAATGATTACAAGTGCGTGATCGTAAGCTATCGGTTGATTATTTTATCACGCATGAGGACGATATATGGAACAAAACATTGATATAAAAGAAAATTATATCTATCAGCTGGATGCGAATCTGCTTGCAATTTTGCTTCTCGATAAAAGTTCCGGCAAAAATATTATTTGGGCGACCGATAATTATGCCGAGCGCGGGTTTGGATATCAAAGCAGCGATCAGATCATGGTAGATAGCATTACGCACCGTAACGGAAGCGTTATCAAACCACGAACAACCAAATCAAAAAAGCAACAGGCAATTCGCGTTCGTGACAAGGCGGAGGTTTTCACTCCGTCGTGGGTATGTAACAACCAAAATAACCTTGTGGACAACGCATGGTTCGGCAGAGAAAATGTGTTTAACACAGAAAACGGTCAGACATGGATCACATCGGCAGAAAAAATTACTTTTCCCGAAGGCAGGACATGGCAGGACTATGTAAAAGCCAACCGCATGGAGATTTCCTGCGGCGAAGCACCATATCTTGTGAGCCGTTATGACACCGTGACCGGAAAATGGATTGAGGTGTGCGACAGGATCGGCATTCTGGATCGCAAAATACGCATTGTCAATGAAAACATAGAGACCGAACAGGATTGGATGAAGTGGGTACTGCTACACGCGCGATGATTGGGAGCATGGCATGGAACTCTTGACTTCCGCTGCCGAGGAAAACTACGCGCCAGCGCAGGAGGCAATCCGAAATATTCAAAGCGGGCTGAACGCACAGATCTTCACGGGTCTGTGCGATCTTTTTTATTACGCCGCAAATATCATCGACGAGCGCGCGGAAGAAATTCATGCGCCGTCCGGTGAACCAGTCATCAGCCGCAGACAACGCCGTGAGGAACAGGCAAAGCGCGACGGTGTGGTGATGCAGATGTAAAAATATTTTTTATAATATTTCGTGCGGGCATTGACAAACCCTATTAAATAGGGTATAATAATATTGCATCAAGCAGATAGGAGATTACTATGACACGCATCTTTGTTGAGCTTCCGATTTTCAGAAGTCGTTGGAAAGACCTTGGATTGAATGATTCTGACCTTCGCAGATTGCAGGAAGAACTTCTGGCAGATCCCAAGATCGGTGATGTTATGCGAAAGACCGGCGGAATCAGAAAGATGCGATTTGCATTTGAGAAGAGAGGCAAAAGCGGAAGTGTCCGTGTAATTTATGTGGATTTCGAAGTATATGAAAAGATTTTTCTGCTCACCGCATATGCTAAGAATGAGAAGGATAATCTATCTGATGCGGAATGCAATGAATTAAAACAGCTGATCAAGGTGCTTGAAGATCAGCTGAAAGAAAACGCAACGGGAGGAGGTAAGAACCCATGAGCATTTTCGACGATATCAAAACGGGACTGAATCAGGCGATTGACTTTGAAAAAGGAAAAGGAAAAGGCAAGGCACGGGTAACCGTGATGACCATTCATCCGGTCGATCAGTTTTCACCGGACGAGATCAAACAAATCCGTACCGATACCGGAATGACGCAAGTTCTGTTTGCGCAGTATATGGGTGTTTCCGTAAAAACCGTGGAGGCATGGGAAGCCGGCAGAAATCATCCGGTAGGAGCCGCTTGCCGTCTTCTTGCCATGACAAAAAACGATCCTGATTTCCCTGTGAAATCGGGTGTTGTGGTTGCAAGGGCAAGTAACTGAATCAGGAAAACCGGGAACGGTGGGGAGTATTTCTCCGCCGTTCTTTTTTATCGCCAAAAAAACAGTTGATAACAAATTGATAACTCTTCGCCCGATCGCTGGATATTCACTCGAACCTGTGGTATCTTTGCAGTGGGCGAAAAAACTTACGAAAGGAAGGATAACAATGGCAAAACGAAGACCGCAAGGTGACGGCATGGTGCGCAAGCGTTCGGACGGACGCTGGGAAGCGCGCATCGTGATCGGTCACAAAAACGACGGAACACCGATGCACAAATCGGTGTTCGGCAAAACGCAGAAAGAAACGCTCGACAAATTGCACCGCGCGATTGAAACCTACCGCGATGTCGATCTCTGCGAGGACAGCCGCATGACGCTCGGCGAATGGCTTGACAAGTGGCTGGACGAATATATGATCTTCACTCTGCGGGAAAGCACCATGCAGAGCTATCGCATGATTGTGAACCACTATATCAAGCCCCACCTTGGCAAAAAGCCGCTGACATCGCTGACAACGGCGGATATTCAGAAACTTTACAACAAGCTCAAAAAGGAGGGGCGCGTTCGCGAAGACCCCATAAAAGGCAAAACACTTGCCGACAGCATGGTTCGCGGCATTCATATGATGCTTCACGAAGCGCTCGACGCGGCGGTGAAGGAACGGCTCATCGTGCGCAATCCCACAAACGGCACAACCGTGCCGAAGCCAAATTATCCCGACAAGCAGGTGCTTGACGACGGTCAGCTTGAGAAATTTCTCGGCATGATCGAAGCCTACCCCGATTGGCGGGATTTTTTCTACACGGAATGTATGACGGGACTGCGTCGCGGCGAGATCTGCGGGCTGAAATGGAGCGACATCGACTTTGAAAACCGTCGACTGCGGGTGGAACGGTCGCTCTCCGCCGTCACAAACGGAAAAATACAGATCGGCGAAACAAAAACGGGCGCGGGCAAGCGGACAATTGTATTGCCGCCGACGCTTGCCGCACTGCTTGCCAAACGCAAGGAAAACGCGCTGAATGAGTGGGTATTCTACAATCCGTGCAACCCCAACCTGCCGATGAATCCGGCAGCGGCATACCAAAAACTGCACACGATCCTCAAAAATGCGGAGCTGCCGCGAATCCGCTTTCATGACCTGCGCCACCCTTATGTCAAGCCCACGACAAAAAAATTTGCTTATTTTTCGCAATTTTCTTTTCGGCTCCGTAATTGCTTTCTTTCTTCATTCTCTGCTGCGGCGAAAAACGCTTGCAGCTTTTCTTTTTCGTCCGGCAACAGGCACCCGAAATGCCTGCCCCCGATCCTACAATAAAAACCGATTTTCATATATAAGCCCCTTTCCATTATGCCGTTACAAAAATGTCTTGTGTAATGTACTGTATTTCAATCCGCTCACCGGGAAAAACAAGCACCTTACAGAATCTGTTATGATTTTGCTTTCTTTGCTTCTGTCATTACTCCGCAAACTATATTGTATATTCCAAAAGCGAACAAGGCAGCACTGATACCGATGGTAATAACTCCGGACAACATCTAATCGTCTTTCGTTTCTTCGGGGTAATGATACAGTCCCCGCGCATAAGCATCCTCTGCAAAGAACCCCTGTTCATGGAGCTGTATCATTTGGTTGATGGCTAAATAAAGCCCGGCTGCCCCGCAAATCAGTAAAGCAATTCCTATCAGAAACAGTTTTGTTGAACCGCTTAGGTTTTTTATTCTCTCAATCCACTTTTTCATTTAGCTCCTTCTTTCATAAGTTCATAGGTTTTCTCCTGGTCTTTTTCTACATACTTTAGAATCAGTTTGTCTTTCTCCACGGTAAAGGAATAGGCAGCATCCCGTGCGGCATCACTTTCAAAGTCGATATGCAATTCATTGTCCTTTATCTCATAGGTGAAAGCGTATGTATTGCTGGGTAGATTCAGCGAGCCGTGTCCGTTTCCGTCAAACTGATATACCGTCACACCGTCAAGATCCCATGTACCTTTCAGCACATCACCGCTGCCGCTGCAGGATTTGACAATCAAAATAACTGAGAGGATCAACACAGCGGCCAGTATAATGGTTATAATGGTCAAACGGCGCTGTCTGCGTTTTTTTGTAGCTTTGCGCTTGGGAGAAAGGTACATTCCCGGTTTTCTCGTAGGCTGTGTGTGCCTTACCGGATATTCAGACAGGGGCGCAGAATTCTGTCGAGAGGTCGAGCCGGGACTGGGAGGCATCTGACGAGTAGACCTTCTTGGCTCCTGTAACGGCTGTTTTCTGTGTATTGCCGGCGTATCTTCCGGTGTATCGTCGTTAACGGACGAATGACTCTTTTTAAAGATCTTCAAGAATTCTTCGTATTCATTTTCTTTTTCGTGATCATTCATTTGCAGATTTGCTCCTTTTTCTCTCTCCAAAAAAGCGAAACACGCTTTTGTCTTTTGCTCCTTTGGAGAAAGGGCTGTTCCGGCTGAACAGCCTTTCAAAGTAATGAAAAGGCGGCGACAGCAATTTTGCCGTCGCCGCCTCCGGCTTTGTGTTAATCACACATTATTTTACAGAATATTTTTTCTTTCTGCCATAAACTGTGGTTCCCACTACGCCTGCGCCGGAAACAAAGAGCAGAGCGATCCAAAGACCCATCATGCTGTTGTCACCGGTCTGCGGAGACTGGGGATCAGCAGGCTTCGGCGGATCTGTAGGTGTTTCAACAGGCTTGTTGACGAAAGTCACCTGCTGATAATCGCTGTAACGGTCTTCGTCAGTTTCAGCAGCTTCATCATAAAAATGCACGACATCTCCCCAAATGGCAATTCCATAAGTCTTGTCTGACTTAAGATAGCCCTCGGGAGCCGTCTTTTCTGACAAAGTATAGAAGCCCTCGGGAACGTCAAAGGTTGCGATGCCATCCGAACCGGAAACCGCTTCAAAGTTTTTGCCGATAGAATTGCCCGTACCGGTCAGAGAAAAGGTTGCGCCGGCAAGCGGATTACCGTCAGCGTCCGTCTTTTTAACGGTGAACTGATAGGTGGGTATAGCAGCCGCTTCGTTGACAAAAGTCACCTGCTGATATCTAACATATTTGTAGTTGCTGTAATCTGGTTCATCTTCGTCATAGAAATACACGCCGGGTTCTCCGCCCCAACCCAAAGCCGAATGGTTATTATCGTTGCGAACGGCGAGCGTATAGGTTTCGTTTGATTTTACATAACCTCCAGGCGCTGTCTTTTCTGCCAGCGTATAGTTTCCTTCAGGAACATTAAAGGTAGCGATACCGTCCGTACCGGAGATTGCTTCAAAGTTCTGAACAACCGTGCTGTCTGTACCGGTCAGAGAGAAGGTTGCGCCGGCAAGCGGATTACCGTCAGCGTCAGTCTTTTTAACGGTGAACGAATAAGCCGTGTAGGTGTTTTCAAAATTGTTATCGGAAACATCATTCCCCAGAATGTGGACGTCGGTGGATATCTCATTTCCTATAACCGTAATGGTAAGATAGCGCTCGACGTCGGAATAGGTCCAGCCGGCTTTGCCGTCGTTCTTTTCGGTCAGTCTCAGGGTAATGATCCACTTCGGCACACTATCATTGCCGGAGGAGAACTGCCAGTGATTCTCAGCGGTCACCTTGGTAGGATCGATCGTTCCGCCCAGCGTAAATGTTTGTTCTCCTGCACCGTTCGTCGTAATCGTGTTGGTCGTAAACGCAATACCGCAGTCTGCAAGCGTTACGCTGTCGTCCGGTGTAAACACCACACTGTAATGTTCGTTTTCGCCGATGGTGCCATACTCAAGTTCAAATGTGAATGTTTCCTCGCCGGGGGTTGCATCGCCGCCCTTAACAACGGTCTTATCTACCGTAAATGAAAATGGCAGCGGTGTTTCGTCGGCAGTTGCCGCCGATGCGGTAACCGTGAAGATTCCCAGCATCATCGTGCAGCACAGCAGCAGAGAGAGCAGCAGGCTTATTTTTGTTTTCATCGCAAATTCTCCTTTACATTTTTATTTTCAAGGCGAAAGAGCGGCTTCGGCAGCTCCCGTTGCCGCTCTTTCCACCCAAAACGTGGCTGAATTACTCAGCGTTTTCTTTTTTCTTTTTTCCGTAAATTGTTGCTCCGAAAATTCCGCATCCGCTCACGAACAGCAATGCAATCCAGAGGAACATATTGCTGTTTGCGCCGGTTTCGGGAGTAGCCGGTTTGGTCGGTTCACTCGATTCTGTCGGATCGGCTGGCTCCTCAGGTTGCGGATCGGTCGGTTCACTCGATTCTGTGGGATC
>OGOZ01000281.1_pt1 | contig 36654 bp, 35 predicted proteins | sample 1552801 | NCBI WGS metagenome assembly OGOZ01 (sample SAMEA2580196, study PRJEB22360) | human gut metagenome | biome: human gut; feature: human-associated habitat; material: faeces | place: Denmark | collected 2008/2010 | reverse complement strand
GGACGAATCGACCGCCTGCCAGGTAACCTCTCCGGGAGGCACCAGCCGCTTTTCCCGGCAGCTATAGGCCTCATACGTTACTGTCTCACCCTTTTCTGCAGGCTTCAGTACCGTTTCAATCATCCGTTCAAAATCCATATTGACACAGGGCGTCTTTCCCCAGCCTACTACTCTTTGTTCTACCGGAAGATAAAAATCATCCATATGAAAAATCCGTGCCGGAAACCTCCCGGCAAGCAGATGGGAAAGCATGGTCTTCCCGCTTGCGCACCGGCCATCAATTCCGATGATCAACATCGGCTTTTCTTTTAATAATTCTTCTAACTGTGAAATCAACTGATCGTACTGCATCTTCTCTCCTTTAAGTCCTTCAAAGAAAGTCTTTGCGTAAACTTCCAAACCGTGATATAACAGTAAGCGGAATCAATACGCAAAGGATAACATACATCATGAACACAACAACAAAAAAAATATTTATGGAAGGAATGCGTGACGGCCTTCCAATCGGACTTGGCTACTTCGCCGTATCCTTCTCCCTTGGCATCGTTGCCCGTAATGCCGGCCTCAATGCCTTTCAGGGATTCTTAGCCAGTTTATTAACCAATGCATCTGCCGGCGAATATGCGATCTTTACCTTGATTGCGGCTAATGCGACCTATTTTGAAGTTGCCATTATGACGCTCATTACCAATGCGCGGTATCTGCTTATGAGCTGCGCATTAAGTCAGCGTTTCTCACCGAAGACCGGAATCGGACACCGTCTGCTTCTTGGCTATGACATCACCGATGAGCTGTTTGGAATTACCATTGCCCGTCCCGGAATGATCAATCCCTTTTATACCTATGGAGCCATGTGTCTTGCCGTTCCCGGATGGTCAATCGGCACGGCCCTCGGCGTCATTGCCGGTAATATTCTTCCGTACCGCGTCGTCAGCGCTTTAAGCGTTGCCCTTTACGGAATGTTTATTGCCATTATCATTCCTCCGGTCCGTACCGAAATCAAAAATCTTGTTTCTTTGTCCTCCATTAAGAAAACCTTTAAGGACAAGCTGCCGGTATTTTACCGGGAATCCCCGGTTACGGTCGCAATCCTCATCAGCTTCCTTGCAAGCTACCTGTTTAACCGGCTTCCATGCTTTGACAAAATCAGCAGCGGCAACAAAACCATCCTGCTTACGGTCGTCATTTCATCGGTAATTGCGCTGCTTCACCCTGTAAAAAATAATCTGGAGGATCCTGATGATGAATCATAATATTTATATTTACATTGCCATTATGGCACTTGTTTCTTTCTGTATCCGTGTACTGCCGCTGACCCTGATCCGTAAACAGATTAAAAGCCAGTTCCTGCAGTCGTTCCTTTACTATGTTCCGTACGTCACACTTGCGGTAATGACGTTCCCTGCCATCGTGGATGCGACCCAGTCCCCCGTTGCGGGCGCCTTAGCCCTCGTTGCCGGTATCGTGGCCGCCCTGTTCGGCGCCGGTCTTTTTCCGGTATCCATCATCTGCTGTGTTGTCGTTTTTGTTATCGAATTCTTTCTGGTACATTAAAAAATAACTACCTGATGCAAAAAATCCATTCAGTGAAGAACCCCTCTCTTACTGAATGGATTTTTTTGTCAAAATACTTTACTGAATCGGATTTTTATAAAATTCCTTAATCTCTGTATAGCCATCCTTCGCAAGCTGTTCCTTCTGGAATTTCTTATTCTTATTCATCCGGACAACCAGAATCTGCCTGCCGCTCTTACGCTCCTCCTGGGCCTTTGCAATGACTTCGCACAGCCGGTCGGAAGGAAGTCCCTTCTCCAGTAAATAAGCGGTTCTTTCGGGTGCTCCGGGCACCTTAAAGCCACTCTCCATCAAAAGCAGAATGATCCGCTCAAATCCGATGGAAAACCCACATGCCGGAACATCATTTCCGGTAAATTTCCCGACCATCTTGTCATATCTTCCACCGCCGCCGCAGCTTCCGCCAAATTCCGGCATGGCAATTTCAAAAATTGTTCCGGTATAATAAGACATACCGCGTACCAGGGTCGGATCAAATACCATTTCAAACTCTGCTTCCTTCGTTGCCGTTACACTTTCAATGATCTCGGAAAGGCTCTGCTTTACTCCTTCCTCTAAGAAATCGCCTAAGGTATCTGCAAGGTACTGTAATCCGTTTTCTGCCTCTTCCATATTCTTGAAAAGGCTTAAATAGCGTTCCACAGCTTCTTCGGCAAAGCCGTTCTCCAAAAGTTCTTCCTTGACGCCATCCAGTCCGATCTTATCCATCTTATCTAAGGTAATGAATACACAGTCATAGGATTCCTCCGGAAAACCGCTGTAAGCAGCCATTGCTTTCAAGATTCTTCTTTCGTTAATCCGTATCTGGAAATTCTTAAATCCAAGTCTTCCAAGGGTCGTTGTTGTTGCCAGAATCAGTTCGATTTCAGCAAGGTTTGACGGCTCTCCCAGAATATCAATATCACACTGCATGAACTGACGGTAGCGGCCTCTCTGCGGACGATCCGCACGCCATACATTTCCCATCTGCAATGCTTTAAAAGGACTGGGCAGTTCGTTGGCATGATTGGAGTAATAACGAACTAAGGGAACGGTTAAGTCATAACGCAGGCCTCCGTCCACAAGATCCTGCTCACTCTGTGCCGTTTCAAGCTTTAACTTCTCGCCTCTTTTTAAGATCTTAAAGATCAGCTTCTCGTTCTCGCCGCCCTGTTTGTTGGTCAGGTTTTCGATGTTCTCCACGCAGGGAGTTTCAATCGAGGTAAAACCAAACTTTCCGTAGGTCTCCTTAATCACTCCGATTACATAATCCCGAATCACCATTTCCTCGGGCAGAATATCCTTCATGCCGGTCACCGGCTTCTTGCTCAATGCCATAACGATTTCGTCCTTTCTCTTGTATGATAAATCTTTTGCATAATAACACGAACCTCTTGCAATTTTACACTTTTTCTGGTTATAATGCAACTGTATTTGTTCTGAATAGTTTCTGTATCTACACGAAGGAGGAGTAGTTTTATGTCATTCGAATACATTCGTAAATTACCAACACCCGATGAAATCCGTGAGGAATTTCCTTTTCCTTCCCATCTCACCGAACTGAAAAAGAAACGGGATGAGGAAATCCACAAGGTGCTCACCGGTGAAAGTGATAAATTTTTAGTCATCATCGGCCCCTGTTCCGCAGACAATGAAGATTCCGTATGCGATTATGTGAGCCGCTTAGCCCGTATCAATGAGGATGTGAAGGACCGTCTGATCCTGATTCCCCGTATTTACACCAATAAACCACGTACCACAGGCGAAGGCTACAAGGGTATTGTGCATCAGCCGAATCCCGAACAGAAGCCGGATTTCCTGGCAGGACTTATTGCCATGAGAAAGATGCACATCCGTGCGGTGGAAGAATCCGGATTGACCGCAGCCGATGAAATGCTTTATCCGGAAAACTGGGGCTATGTCTCCGATCTCCTCTCCTACGTTGCCATCGGTGCCCGTTCCGTAGAGGATCAGCAGCATCGTATTGTCGTAAGCGGATTTGATACCCCTGCCGGAATGAAGAACCCGACAAGCGGGAACCTCACGGTTATGCTCAATTCCGTATATGCTTCCCAGCATCCCCACTCTTTCATCTATCGTGGCTATGAAGTGAAGACCAACGGCAATGAATTGGCACACACGGTTCTGCGTGGTGCAACCAACAAGCACGGGGAAAGCGCCCCGAACTACCATTACGAGGACTTAAATCTCTTACTGAACCTTTATCAGGCCCGTGACCTTAAGAATCCGGCAACGATTATTGATACCAATCATAATAATTCAGGCAAGAAATTCGAGCAGCAGATCCGTATCGTAAAGGAAGTTATGCACAGCCGTAAATTAAGCCCTGATATTCATAAGCTGGTAAAAGGTGTCATGATTGAAAGTTATATTGAAGAAGGATGTCAGAAGATCGGCGAAGGCGTTTATGGAAAGTCCATTACCGATCCCTGCCTTGGATGGGAAGATTCCAGAAGACTCATTTATGACATTGCAGATACCTGTTGCTTGTAACCATTCAGAGCCATGCAAATTCTGACAATATGGACATCGAATGCCTGCATTCGCAAGGACATATGGCAGAATTTATATGGCGAAGTAACCACATGAGTAAAACTTGAGTTGCGAAGCAACGGTTTTACGAATATGGTTCTGAATAGTTACAATAATTCAAAGAAAAGGAGCTCTCCTACATCGAATAACGATGTGGAAAGCTCCTTTTTATTATGGATATTGTAAAATACTATACAGGAATCTCTGCAAAGTTCCTGTTTTAATGTCTCGGGTGTGCCTTGGCATAAACTTCTTTGATCCGGCTGTGATTCATCTGTGCATAAATCTGTGTCGTTGAAATATCCGAATGCCCCAGCATTTCCTGTACGCTGCGCAGATCCGCCCCGTTCTCAACAAGGTGCGCCGCAAAGGAATGACGCAGGGTATGCGGAGTAATATCCGCTACGATTCCTGCTTTCTTCGCATAGTACTTAATCAGCTTCCAGAAGCCCTGACGGCTCATCGGCTGACCGGAACAGTTGGCAAACAGATATTCCGAATCGGGATCACTGATCATCGCTGCTCTCGTGCCCTCCAGATACCGGATCAATGCACTCTTTGCCGCATTACCGAACGGAATCACACGCTCCTTACTGGCATCCTTGCAGACAATGAATCCCATCTGTAAATTCACATCTGCGGTCTTTAAGGTAATCAGCTCCGTCACACGGATTCCCGTTGCATACAAAAGCTCTAGCATCGCCTTATCACGGATCTCCTTCGGCGTATCCCCGGAAGGCTGCTCTAAGAGGCGTACCACCTCATCCATAGAAAGAATCTCCGGCATCTTCTTCTCAATCTTCGGTGCATGAAGCTGCTCTGCCGCATCCTCGCTTACCACACCCTCACGATAAAGATAGTGATAGAATGCCTTTAAGGAAGCAATATTTCTGGAAATGGTTGCTGCCGAAAACTTATTCTTCTCCATATAAAGCACGTAGGAATTGAGTGTCGTGGACGTCACCTTCTTAATGTCGGTAATGCCCTGCTCCTCCAGATATGCCTTCACCTTGTTCAGATCACGGTGATAGGAAAGCTCTGTGTTCTCAGAGGTATGCTTCACATTATGTAAATAATCTATGAATGCCTGAATCTGATCTTCAACTGCCAAAACGGTAACCCCTCGATGAATAATTTCGTTTACATAAACATCATGTGATTCTCATTATAAGCATATTTTTTCAGAAAAGCAAATGTATTTTTGCCCATTTTACGGCGTTTCTGACTGGTTTACCATAAAAAATACCACATATCGAAAAAGGTAAATTATGTTAATACTACATCTTGTAAAAATTTCTTTTAAAATAATTGTAAAATATCTTTTATCAAAATTGGGTTTACATAACTTTCGAGCAGACATCCCAGTGCAATCCCGGTAAAAATCCACAGAAGGAGCCACGGTTTTCTCCTCCGGATATACTGCTCATTCAGGCACCAGTAGATCAGCAGCACATAGGACGGAATCAGCACGAACTGGTGCGGAAACAGGCTTCCCAGGACAAATAAAGCGCCACGGAGCTGATACTGTAAGCAGGCTGCCGCTGCATACATGCCAAACAGCATGCCCTGCCAGAGAATAAAGCATTTCACCGCAAAACGTCCATACATCGTATTGGACAAAAGAAGCAGGACACCAGCAACCGCCAGATGACGTACCAGAAGATACATAAAAAAATGAGAACCCTGAATGTCCATGCTGCGCAGCCGCTCGATGGTTTCTGAACCAAGAAGTCCATCCTCGAACAAAAAGCGGTTTCCCGTAAGCACGATCACCATGATTCCCAAAAGTAAGGATCCAATAAATAAAAGCCGATATTTACGCATACCATCCTCCTTGTCCTTCCATGTATATGAAAAGAAAAGAGGTGGTATGCGTTAAGTTGTCACGTTGTTAATTGTGTTCCTGTTTTCTCCGGTATTCGTTATAGGCCAGAATGGCAGCCACCGTCTTCGAGTCCTGAATCTCGCACCGGAATACCTTATCCATCAGCTCTTCTACCGTATAAGCTTCATACTGCACATACTCATCTTCGTCCAGATGCTGTTTTCCCGGCTTTAAATTCTTAGCCAGATAGATATCAATCTTCTCATTACAGAACGCCACGGTCGTATAAATGGAAAGCAGCAATTCCAGGTCATCGGAATGATATCCGGTCTCTTCCTGCAGTTCCCGTGCTGCCGCATCCCTTGTCGGCTCTTCTACTGTCTGCAGACCGCCTGCCGGGATTTCCAGCGTATAACGCTCCAATGCATTCCGGTACTGACGAACCATGATAATCCGTCCCTGATCGTCCACAGGCACTACCGCAGCGGCTCCTTTATGCTTGATAAAGTCCCACTTGGCAATATGTCCGTTCGGAATCTGCATCGTATCCTGATAATAATCAATAATGGCTCCATGTGCCACCAGATCCCTGGAGATCCGCCTGATTTCTTCCATAATAAACTCCCACCTATTCTATAACTAATTCTATTGATGTCTTATGCTTCTTTTTCGTTTAAAAGCTTATTTACACTGACAAGCTTCACACAGAGAATAAATACCTCTGCTGCTTTCTTTAAATCCTCTAACGGAGGGAAGGTCGGTGCCAGACGGATGTTCTTGTCATCCGGGTCCTTCTTATAGGGATAAGCAGAACCTGCACCTGTAAGTACGACTCCTGCTTCCTTACATTTTGCCACGATTTCCTTTGCACAGCCGTTCATGGAATCAAAGGATACAAAGTATCCACCAATGGGTCTTGTCCATTCGCCAATTTCAAGACCGCCCAGCTGTTCATCCAGTGCTCCGATCAGATATTCGAACTTCGGACGGATGATGGCTGCATGCTTTCTCATATGCTCCTTCATGCCAGCAATATTCTTAAAGTAACGCACATGACGGAGTTGGTTTAATTTATCGTGTCCAATGGTCTGAATGGTAATCACGCTCTTAATATATTCCAGATTCTTTTCCGAAGTACCAAGGGCTGCAATACCGCTTCCCGGGAAGGTTACCTTGGAAGTAGAACAGAACTTGTATACCATATCCGGATTGCCGGCTTTCTTACATTCATCCAGAATCTCCAATAACTGATCCTGCTTGTCATCATACAGATGATGAATGGTGTAGGCATTGTCCCAGAAGATACGGAAATCTTCTGCTGCAGGCTTCAATGCGGCAAAACGCTTTACGACTTCATCCGAATAGGTAATACCCTGCGGATTGGAATACTTCGGTACACACCAGATTCCCTTCACGGCAGAATCATTGTTTACATACTGCTCCACAAGATCCATATCCGGGCCATCCGCTCTCATTGGAATATTAATCATCTCAATCCCAAACTGCTGGGTAATCGCAAAGTGACGGTCATATCCGGGTACGGGACATAAGAATTTTACTTTATCTAACTTACACCAGGGTGTTGCTCCACAGACACCAAGAATCATGGAGCGTGCCACGGTATCATACATGACATTCAGACTTGAATTTCCAAATACGATGACTTCTTCCGGAGAAATTTCCATCATATCCGCCATTAACTGTCTGGCTTCATGAATACCAACCAGTTCTCCATAGTTTCTGCAATCGATCCCTGCTTCTGACTTGAAATCAGATTCCGGGGAAAGGGTATTAAAAAAGTCAGCCTCCATATCAAGCTGCTCTGCACTGGGAAGGCCTCTTGCCATATTCAGCTTCAGCCCCTTAGCCTTAGCCTCTTCATATTCCTTGTTCAGTTCTCCCTGCAGTTCTTTTAATTCTGCGATACTGAGTTCCTTATAAGACTTCATAATATTCTCCTTCCGTTGTCGTATCGTTGGATTATTGTATACAATGCAACTTTAAATATTTTACTATATGTTTCCACAATATTCAAGAGGATTTTCTGTAACAGTTCAGCCATGCAGAAATGATTGTACAATTTGTCCGTGGGAGCTTGCTCACAAAGGACAGATTGCGCAATTATTTCTATAGGGCGAACGCCCACATGAAATAAGTTGCCGGAAATAACTGAAATTATTAGCCGATTTGTACTATCCGGCAACTTATGAATGGGCATGGTTGAATTGTTACCACTACCTGCTTTATTCAAAAAAAACGGCAGAACCCATTTCTGAATTCTGCCGTTGTACTTACTTCGCGTAGTCTATTACTCTCGACTCCCTGATCACATTGACCTTGATCTGACCCGGATATTCCAATTCTGCTTCAATCTGCTTAGAAATATCTCTGGCCAACAGAACCATGTCTGTGTCAGAAATCTGTTCCGGAACTACCATTACACGAATCTCTCTACCTGCCTGAATAGCAAAAGATTTATCTACTCCCTTAAAATTGTTGGTGATTTCTTCTAATTGTTTCAATCTTGTTGTATATGTTTCCAGTGTCTCACGACGGGCACCCGGTCTTGCAGCCGAAATCGTATCCGCTGCCTGTACAATACAAGCGATCAATGATTGAGGCTCTACATCGCCATGATGGGATTCTACCGCATTGATAACAACCGGTGATTCCTTGTACTTTCTACATAATTCAGAACCAAGCTGAATATGGGAACCTTCCATTTCATGATCCACGGCTTTACCGATGTCATGCAGAAGACCTGCTCTCTTTGCAAGACGGATATCAAGTCCAAGCTCTGCAGCTAAAAGACCGGATAACTGAGCTACTTCGATGGAATGCTTTAATGCATTCTGTCCATAGCTTGTTCTGAACTTCATCTTACCAAGTAAGCGTACAAGTTCCGGATGAATACCATGAACGCCAACCTCTAAGGTTGCCTGTTCACCTTCCTCCTTCATCATCACTTCTACTTCTTTTTGCGCTTTCTCAACCATTTCTTCGATTCTGGCCGGATGAATACGTCCATCCACAATCAGTTTTTCAAGCGCAATTCTTGCAACTTCCCGTCGGATCGGGTCGAAACCGGATAAGACAACAGCTTCCGGTGTATCGTCAATAATTAAATCCACACCGGTCATGGTCTCCAGAGTTCTGATGTTACGTCCCTCTCGGCCAATAATTCTTCCCTTCATTTCATCATTCGGGAGCTGGACAACGGAGATGGTTGTTTCAGATACATGATCTGCTGCACATTTCTGAATGGCATTTACCACATACTCCTTCGCCTTCTTATCCGCTTCTTCTTTGGCGCGATTCTCCATTTCCTTGATCATCACGGCCGATTCATGTTTCACTTCGTCTTCAACAATTTTTAATAAGTACTCTTTTGCCTGTTCGGAGGTTAAACCTGAGATTCGTTCGAGTTCCTGTAATCTTTGCTCGTTAAGCTTAGAAATTTCTTCGCGCTGCTTTGCCAGTTCTTCTTCTCTGGCAATCAGGCTTGCTTCCTTTTTCTCGATTGCATCTGATTTCTTATCGATGTTCTCTTCCTTTTGCTGAACCCTGCGCTCATATCTCTGCGCTTCCGCACGTCTTTCCTTGATTTCCTTGTCCAGTTCATTCTTCGTACGAATGGACTCTTCCTTTACCTCAAGTAAAGATTCACGCTTCTTGGTCTCAGCAGTCTTCAGAGCTTCGTCGATGATCTCTCGTGCCTTGTCCTCTGCATTACCGATCTTTGCTGCAGATACCTTCTTGTGGTATACCGTAGCAAGAACCCATGTAAGCGGAGCCACGATCACCAGCGTTACAATCGCCGCAATAACTGACTGCATTTACAGGAGCACCTCCTTATTTAATTTTCATTGTACTATTATCTATATAGAATGTGTATGGAAAAGACATTCTAAAAGCAAATTACAACACTTAAATTCTATACGTTATTCGTAGTTATGTCAAGTAAAAGTGCACATGAATTAATTCCGGAGAAAAGCCTTTTCTGTACAAAGACGCCATAAGCCGCTGTTTTTCCTCATATGTCCACTGTTCCGGATCATAATTTTTCTTTCGCAAAATTTTTAAAATCTGCTCCTCTTCGAGTTCTTTCTTCCGGTCTCCCACGATTTCATCAAAACATTCCAGGATAAGCTCCTTCGAAAGCCCTTTGCCCATTAAGGTCTGTAACAGCTTCTGCTTCGTCTTGCCTTCCTGATGGTATTCGATATAATCCATCGCATACTGCCGGTCATCGATGTAGTGATAGCTCTTCACGTAGGAAATGGCTTCTTCCATTGCCTCCTGCGGGTATCCCCCCTGTGAAAGCTTCTGACGGAGCTGATACTCCGTATAGGGTCTGCTCTTTAACAGATTCATGGCCCGCATGGTCGCACGCTTCGGAAGAAGCTTCCCCGTAATCTCTTCATATACAGCAGGATCTAATCCTTCGCCTTCCCGGATGTGATACATACGCAATTCGCCTTTGTATAAAACAAAGGCGAACTCCTGATCAATTTCAATTCTGCATTTGACTTTCGTTACTTCTTCAATCTTCGTTACTGTCATCTTTCGCATCCTGTAAGCCATAATGTGCACGAACCTTCTGTTCGATCTCTTCAAGCATTTCGGTATGTTCCTTCAGATACTGCTTGGTGTTCTCTCTACCCTGTCCGATCTTGTTTCCTTCGTAGGCATACCATGCACCGCTCTTATTTACGATATTGGCATCAGCAGCCAGATCAAGAATATCTCCGACGGTAGAAATTCCCTCTCCGAAGATGATGTCAAATTCTGCTTCCTTAAACGGAGGCGCGATCTTATTCTTAACGACCTTCACTCTGGTACGGTTACCAATCGTTTCCCCGCTCTGCTTCAATGCCTCGATTCGACGCACATCCAGTCTTACGGAAGAATAAAATTTCAGCGCACGTCCACCGGTGGTTGTCTCGGGATTACCGAACATCACACCGACCTTCTCACGTAACTGGTTAATGAAGATAACGGTACAATTCGACTTACTGATCACGGCGGTCAGCTTACGCAGAGCCTGCGACATAAGTCTCGCCTGCAGACCCACATGGGAATCTCCCATATCACCGTCAATCTCTGCTTTCGGTACCAGGGCGGCAACCGAGTCTACAACAACAATATCAATCGCACCGGAACGAACCATGGTCTCGGTAATCTCCAACGCCTGCTCTCCGTTATCCGGCTGTGAAATGTAAAGATTATCCACATCTACGCCGATATTCTTCGCATATACCGGATCAAGGGCATGCTCGGCATCAATAAATCCGGCAATTCCGCCGCGCTTCTGTACTTCTGCAATCATATGCAGGGTAACGGTCGTCTTACCACTGGATTCCGGTCCATAGATCTCTATAATTCTTCCCTTCGGGATACCGCCTAAGCCAAGTGCAATATCAAGGCTTAAGGATCCTGTCGGAATCGTCTCAACGTTCATCTGTGCGGAGGGATCGCCTAATTTCATTACTGCGCCCTTACCAAACTGCTTCTCAATCTGTCCCAATGCTGCATCAAGTGCTTTTAACTTCTCTTCTCTTTCCATGAATCTGTCTCCTTTAATTAAGCTTCCATCGCTTTCAGAACGTTTGTTCTTTTACAGAATAAAACAAATGTTCGGTTTTGTCAATGGATTATTTACTGTTTTCCTGATTTTGCTTTATAAATAGATCATACCATATATAATGTCCCATAAAACTCCCTCAACGGCATCTCCCCTTTCCTAAATATTATTTGCTTTGGATAAATTGGCGAACATGCCGGATTTGCAAAGCAGAAACATGAATCTTTACTGTCAGGAATGACAGCGAATCTATATAATGCAGTATAACGGATAAAAAGGACTTTCGCAATAGTTTCCTTTGCAAAAGTCCTTTCTTCTATGATCTTTCTACCGAATGATTACTTAATATCCTTCATCACATCTTTATTCTTAATCAGATAATCAATGAGGGAAACGATCGTGAGGATGACCGCAATCCACAAAATAATCTGTGTCAGGACATACAATACCGGAATGTCCACAATCAAGAGGCAGACCGCAACCATCTGGAACACGGTCTTAAACTTGCCCCAGTAGCTTGCTGCAATGACAACGCCCTTATCTGCTGCGACAAGACGGAAGCCGCTGATCGTGAATTCCCTTGCAATAATCACAATGACCATCCACGCCGGAATTCTTCCAAGCTCGATCAGTGCAATGAGTGCGGAACAAACTAAAAGCTTATCCGCAAGCGGGTCCATGAACTTACCAAAGTCGGTAATGAGGTTATACTTTCTGGCGATCTTGCCATCGAGCATATCGGTCAGGGACGCAATGATGAAAATTGCCAGTGCAATCCATTTGCTCCATTCTGCGGAAGGCAGAAACGGCATATTGGGAACTAACAAAAACACAATAAAAAACGGGATCAGAATTACTCTGAAAATAGTTAATTTGTTGGGTAAATTCATTCTGTTATCTCTCCTATCAAATCATATTCATTGGAACCTGTAATCTTTGCACGTACAAAGTCGCCGCTCATCAGGGAGCCTGCGCCGTCTGCCTGCAAAAACAGGAATCCGTCTACATTCGGTGCATCCTTATAGGTTCTTGCCACATAGATTCCTTCTTCCGGAACACTGCCTTCAATCATGGCTTCCACGGTTTTACCCACCATGTTTTCTGCCTGCTCAAAGGCGATTTCCTGCTGCAGTTCCATGATCTCATCCCGGCGTGCGTTCTTGATTTCCTCCGGCACCTGATCCTCCATTTCGGCTGCGGCCGTGTCCTCTTCCGGCGAATAAGGAAAGACGCCAAGACGGTCAAATTCCATCTCATTGATGAAGCACATGGTCTCTTCGTGGTTTTCATCCGTTTCACCCGGGAATCCTGCAATAAAGGTCGTTCTTAAGCAGATGTCCGGAATCTCCTTACGAAGTTTCGCAACCAGAGTACGGATCTGTTCCGTATTGGTCCAGCGTCCCATTCTGCGGAGGATTTCATCGCATCCGCTCTGTACCGGAATATCCAGATAGTGACAGATCTTCTCTTCTTCCTTGATGACCTCGATCAGTTCATCCGTGATTTCCTCCGGATAACAGTAAAGAAGCCGGATCCAGTGAATGTCCTCAATTTTGCAAAGCTCCCTTAAAAGACGGGGAAGGGATTTCTCACCATACAGATCCTTTCCGTAAAGGGTCGTCTCCTGTGCAACCAGAATCAGCTCCTTCACGCCGCTCTCGGCAAGCTCCTTTGCTTCCTTAAGTAACTGCTCCATCGGAACGCTGCGGTAATCACCGCGCACCTTCGGAATAATACAGTAGGTGCAATGCTTGTCGCATCCTTCCGCAATTTTCAGATAGGCATAATAGCCGCCCGTTGTTACGACACGGTGCCGGCCTCCCTGCGGAGCCTTGTTAATATCCTCGATATAGTTTTGCTGTTGTCCTTTCAGCACTTCATCGAGTGCATCGGCAATCGCATCAATGGCGGTTGTTCCAAGAACCGCATCGACCTCTGGGATCTCCACCTGCATTTCCTCGGAATAACGCTGTGCCAGACAGCCGGTTACCAGAAGGGCCTGTAACTGCCCGCTCTTTCTCCGCTCTGCCATGCTAAGGATCGTATTGACACTTTCTTCCTTGGCGTCACTGATAAAGCAGCAGGTATTGATGACAACCGCTTCCGCTTCCTCTTCATCGTCTGTGAACTCATATCCACGCTGGGAAAGCAGTCCGAGCATAACCTCAGAGTCTACCAGATTCTTGTCACAACCAAGGGAAATAAATAAAACCTTCATATTAAACTGATATCCTTTATTGTTATTTACCAAAATAGTAAATGACGCTGCCAATATTCTCTGGCAGCGTCCGCATTTCTATTGCTCTTCTTCGGTATCGGTACTCAGAGCATTTGCTTCCTCTTCGGTAAGAATCTGGATTTTGCCCTGATTCAGTTCTTCAACGGCAATGGATAACGGCTTCGCACCTTTGACATTCACCAGTGCTTTCTTTCCCCCGATGATCTGTCTTGCTCTCTTTGCGGTAGCCATTACGATGGAATATCTGCTGTTTACAACAGGTGCTTCACCCTCTTCTACATTGCTGTTTACCACGTTCATCAAATCAGAATAAGATGGATGTAACATATCATTTCTCCTTTCAGCCAAAGACTAAACCGTCTTCAGTTCCTCTCTCATATTATTAATAAACTCCTCATTTCTGAAAGGAGTGTTATGAGCTGCGCCAATAATAGCATGTAACTCTTTCACACATTCTTCCAGTTGATCATTGATCACAATATAATCATACTGTTCAATTCCCTGAGCCTCTTCCATGGCACGATGCATCCGCTGGTCAATGACTTCCTGCGTCTCGGTTCCTCTGCCAATAAGTCTCCTGCGAAGCTCCTTCGCACTAGGCGGCATGACAAATAACAGCAATGCCGTGGGGAATTTCTCTCTTATTTTTAAGGCACCCTGAATTTCTATTTCAAGAATGACATCCTTACCTGCTTCCAACTGCTGCTCAACATAGGCTCTCGGTGTTCCGTAATAGTTGCCGCAGTAATTGGCATATTCAATCAGACCATCCTGCCCGATCTTCTCTTCAAACTGTTCTTTGGTTACGAAAAAGTACTCACGGCCATCTTCCTCACCGGGACGGGGATTTCTGGTTGTCATGGAAATCGACAATGCATAATTGTCGTACTCTTCCATAAGCTTCTTCATTAAAGTTCCCTTGCCGGCACCTGAAAAGCCGGATACTACAATCAGTATTCCTTTACGCTTCATCATCGTCTCTGCTTTCTGCCTGCGCTCTCTGTGCAATGGTCTCCGGCAACAGCGCGGATAACACGAGCTGGCTGTTTTCCATTACGAGAACGGATTTTGTCTTACGTCCCTGCGTGGCATCGATTGCGGTTCCAAGCTCCCTGGCCTTCTGCACCATACGCTTCACCGGTGCGGAATCCGGACTTACCACCGCAATGATCTTGCCTGCATTTACAATATTCCCAAATCCAATATGAATCAATCTGTTCAAAGGACACCTCTTACTCAATATTCTGGATCTGCTCACGCACCTTCTCGATTTCAGTCTTTAATTCAATCGCGCGGTTGGAAATCTCAAGGTCACTTGACTTGGACAGAATGGTGTTCGCCTCACGGTTCATTTCCTGGGCAATGAAGTCAAGCTTGCGTCCGATGCCTCCACCCTCAATGAGGGCATCCTTCGTTGCTTCAATATGGCTTCTTAAACGCACCAGTTCTTCATCCACGCATACCTTATCCGCAAAAATGGTAACCTCCATCAGCAGACGGCTTTCGTCAATCTTGGTATCTTCTAACAGCTCCTTCACCTTATCGGTCAGCTTCTGCTTATACTCTGCAATAATTTGGGGAGACCGCTCTGTGATAAAGTCCACATGGGCAAGCATACCGTCAAGCTTCTCACACAGATCGTTTTTCAGGTTCTCACCCTCCTTGATTCTGGTCTCTACGAAGCCTTCTGCCGCCCCCTTAATGGCACGGTCAAGTAACTGCCACAGTGCCTCTTCATCAATGGTCTGTTCTTCCATGGTAAAGATTTCCGGATATCTGGATAATGCAGATACACGGATGTCATTGTCAAGACCGAATTGCTCGGACATCTGGTTTAGGTATTTCAGGTATTCTGCTGCAAGCTCCTTATTATACTTGACGCAGACATTGGACTCCGTATAATCCTCATAGGTGATAAAAATGTCCACCTTACCGCGCTGGATATAATTCTTTAACTCATTACGGATTGCTGCCTCGAAGAAATTGAGCTTCTTGGGCATCTTAATGTTTACATCCAGATAACGGTGATTCACGGACTTCATCTCGACGGTAATCTTACGGTCTGCTTCCTGAATCTCGCATCTGCCGAAACCGGTCATGCTCTTAATCATGGTATTTCCCTTCTTTCGTAACGTCCAATACATACCTAATTATTATAGGTGAACGCACGCTTTCCGTCAAGGCTTTCTGCGCAAAACCACTTTAAGATCTCCCATAAATATGCTATACTCTAAACGATCCAGAGAAATCTGAAAACACAGGAGTACAACATGGCATTTGATGGAATTACCGTTGCTGCCGTTGCAGCAGAATTAAAAAAAGATCTGTTAAACAGCCGGATCTATAAAATTGCACAGCCTGAAAGTGACGAGCTGATCCTTACCTTAAAGACGACAGACGGAGGCCAGAAGCGCCTTCTGCTTTCTGCGGATGCGTCTCTTCCGCTCGTTTATTTTACCAGTCAGAATAAGCCAAGCCCGATGACTGCGCCGAGCTTTACCATGCTTTTGCGCAAACACTTACAAAACGGCCGGGTTACCGAAATCACCCAGCCGGGGTTAGAGCGTATCCTTGAACTTCACGTGGAGCATTATAATGATATGGGTGATCTTTGCCACAAGCGCCTGATCATCGAGCTGATGGGAAAGCATAGCAACATCATCTTCGTGAATGAGGAAAATAAAATCATCGACAGCATCAAGCATATTTCCGGTATGGTAAGCTCTGTCCGCGAGGTTCTTCCGGGACGCGATTATTTCATTCCGGAGACACAGGACAAGGCCGATCCCCTTACCGTTACGAAGGAAGCTTTCTGTGAACGCTTTCTGTCGAAGGCGCTTCCGGCCTACAAAGCAATCTACAGTAACTTCACGGGACTCTCTCCGTTCTTTGCACAGGAATTGTGTTATGAAGCAGGTATCGACGGAGATCTTCCGGTCGACTACTTCACGGCTTCTGCCGATGGACAACAGGCACTTTCCAGGTTATATGACGCCTTTGCTGCGTCCATGCAGCGCATTCAGGATGCCGATTTTGCACCGGTTATTGTTTATGAACATGGCAAGCCGGTGGAATTTTCCGCGCTCCCGCTATGCAGCTACCCGAAGGAAGAATGTAACTCCTTTTCCTCTATCAGCGAGCTGTTAGAACATTACTATGCGGAGAAAAATGCTTACACAAGGATCCGCCAGCGTTCCGTGGATCTGCGTAAGATCGTTCAGACCATTTTAGAGCGTGACATCAAGAAATACGATCTGCAGCTTCACCAGATGAAGGATACCGAAAAGAAAGAGAAATACAAGGTTTACGGAGAGCTGATCAACACCTATGGTTACAACGTTGCCCCCGGAAGCAAATCCATGGAGGCGTTAAATTATTATACCAACGAAATGATCACGATTCCTCTGGATCCGCAGCTTACGCCGATTGAAAACAGTAAGAAGTATTTTGACAAATACGGGAAACTGAAACGTACCTACGAAGCTCTCTCCCAGCTTACGGTCGAGGTCAAGGAGGAAATCGATCATCTGGAATCCATCCAGAATGCACTCGATATTGCGCAGTCCGAGGATGACCTTGCACAGATCAAGGAAGAAATGGTCGAAAACGGTTATGTCCGCCGAAAAGGAAATGCGAAAAAGGCCCGCTTCAAGAGTCATCCGCTTCACTATATAAATCCCGACGGCTTCCATATTTATGTCGGGAAAAACAATTTCCAGAACGAGGAACTGACCTTCCAGTTTGCAACCGGCAATGACTGGTGGTTTCATGCAAAGGACATGCCGGGCTCCCATGTCATTGTAAAGTGCGAAGGACGGGAGCTCACCGATGCCACCTACGAGGATGCGGCAAGACTTGCTGCTTTTTATTCCAAGGCAAAGGGGCAGTCCAGGGTTGAGGTCGACTACCTCCAGAAAAAGAACGTAAAAAAGCCCGGTGGTGCGAAACCAGGCTTTGTTGTATACTATACCAATTATTCGATGTTGATTGACGCGGATATTTCCAGCCTGACCTTAGTTGAGGAATAAATGGATTAAGACGCTCACAGAATTATTCGGAGCATTCTTAATCATCCAGCCAGTAATCCTCATCGTCCGGTGTCGGAAGCGTTGCTTCCGGCACTTTTTTATTTCTTCTGTATTCTTTCTCTTCCTGAGTTTTACTGTTCTGCATTTTGCTGTTCTGCATTTTGCTGTTTTGTATTTTACCGTTCTGTGCTTTGGAGCGTTCTGCTGATGTCTTCGTTTTCTTTTCCGGTATCTTCCCTTGCTGTGCATCAGCCAATGAATTAACATTTGTCTCCGGCTTTAACAGGTGGGTCTTCTTCGCAATTTTAATAAGAAGCGTTCCCTTCGGCAGGCCCTTCATCTCCTCTTCCGTAATGGCTCTCCACCGGATCACCAGCACAAAATATACCGCACAGGCCAGCCCGATTGCAACAGCCAGACACACCAGGTTAATGGGGAGCAGCTGATAGAGTCCGAAGTAGGTTCCATAAGCCACTGCTCCCATTAAAACGGAGCAAAGGATCGGCCGGATAAAGGTACGGTCTACTTCCTGCTTATATTTCAAATGCTTACGCACGGAAATTCCATTAAAGATACATAGGAGAAATGCATAAATAACACTGGAACCTGCATAGCAGTACAATCCCCATTCAGGCGCAAGATAAACCATGCCAAGCACCATGATGACCGCATGAATGATCAATGCAAGCAAGGCATTGATGATCGGTGTATTCATCTTACCGATCGACTGCAAAACCGCCTGGGTAAGCGTTGACAGGCCATATAGCACAATCGTTACGGCAAGCACGGCAAGCATGGCTGCGGAAATATCCAGGGATGCCTTCTGGTGGAAAATCACCTGCACACAGGGCCGGCTGAGTACTCCCATTCCCACGGCTGCCGGAATGGAAATAAACATCGTTACCTTTACAGAACGTGACACCTTACTCTTTGCGCCCTCAAGATCTCCACGTGCAAAGTCACTGGAAATACCGGGGATCAGTGCCGTAGCCATCGCACTTGCAAGTGCAATCGGAATGTTGGCAAGCTTCGTTGCCTTCGCCATCGCGCTTAAATCAAAGGATACGGCTGCTTCTGTCTTCTGCTGGATTGTAAGGGAAATCATCTGGTAAATCTTCTGATCCAGGAAGGTATTAATATTATAAATTGCAGTACTTAAGATAAACGGTGTCACCACCATAATAATCATCTTGAAAATTTCTTTACGGGAATCCTCATGAATCGTCTTATCCCGGTCAATCTGCCGATGGATCATACCCTTATTGAGCGCATACACGCCCATCATAAAAAGCAAAGCAAAAACGACACCTGCCCCCGTACCAATCGTTCCTCCTGCAGCGCCGAAGGAAGCCTGTGTGGTTTCACTCTCTCCCTTTACCATCCGGACGAGGAGATATGCCATCAGGACACTGACTCCGGCATTCACAATCTGCTCCAAAATCTGCGAAACGGAGGTCTGAACCATGGATTTGTGTGCCTGGAAATATCCGCGGAATACGCCAAGGATACCGCTGAAGAATATGGTTGGTGCCAGAATCCGGAGAGGCAGTACCGAGCCCCCGAGGTCTACCATATATGATGCAAAGAAAAACACAAATAAGCTGGCAATTCCACCGACTACCAGCACATAAATCAATGCACACTGAAAAATCCGGTGTGCATTCCGATATTCTCTTTTGGCGAGCTTCTGTGCGATGACCTTCGATACGGCTGACGGAATACTATAGGAAGAAATCAGAAGGACGATACTGTATGCCGTATAGGCATTGCTGTAGTATCCAAATCCTTCATCTCCGATAATATTCGTTAAAGGTGTGTTATACAAAAGCCCGATGATACGGACAATGATTCCGGCTACGGCCAGAATCCCCGCCTGCATAATCAGTCCATCTTTTTTCTTGTTATTCGGCATTCGTTTAACGCTCCCAAAATTACAAGTTTATTATACGTTTCAGGGAACAAACCGTCAACCTGTTTTATTGCACAGCAATCCTCATTACAAGCCAAAAACAGGGGGCGGATCACTACTTCCGCCTCCCTGACCGTATCACTTTATTCTTCCTGCTCATTCTTTATGACAGATGCTGCTCCATTCACAGTCCCCGCAGATTTCTCTGCCGTGTCCTGCAAGCAGGATTCTTGTTTCCACCAAATCCTCCAATTCATGAAATGACAGCTTCTGACCACTTTCCAGACCACAATATGCCAGCACACCGGCATCATAAGCGTCCACCTTTCCATAGGTCTCACAGTTCCCGTTCAGGTTGTGAGGACAGGCACTGCAGATGTCATCGGTCCGGGTTACCAGCTCCAGCAAAGCTTCTCCATTATTTTGAAGAAGTTCTTCCTTCACCTGCGCCATATGCTCGGAAAAGGTGCTGCTATACCCCTTCCCTTCAAAGAAATAAAGACACATTCCATGATGAGGCCGGATGCGGTATACTATTTCAGGTTCCTTCCTCTTAGTTCTCATTCAGCTTCAGCGCCTTACCAAGTCTCTTGCTTAAAGCAAGTGCCAGTCCGATCTTAATCAGATCCGGAATAATAAAAGGAATGACACACCAGCCAAGTACTGTTGCAAGCCCTACTGCACCGGAATTTCTGGCATATACCACCATAAACCATACGGTTCCGATCGCATAGCATACAATCAGACCAAGACCCATGGATAATCCCAGTACCCAGGTCTTCTTTCCAAGAAGCGCTTCCATCAGCCACATTAATAATGCAGAAAATAAAAAGCCGACAATATACCCACCGGTCTGACCAAGAAGAACTCCAAATCCACCGGAGAAACCGGCAAATACCGGAATACCGACTGCACCAAGCAGAATATAAATCAGTACGGAAAGACTTCCTCTCTTACCACCGAGCACACCTACTGCAAGAAATACAGCAAAGGTCTGAAGGGTAAAGGGAACTGTTGTCGGAATTGAAATCCAGGAACAGATTGCAATCAGTACTGCAAATACGGCAATGTAAATCATGTCAAGTGTCTTAAATTTGTTTGTCATCTTATAAAACCATACCTTTCCGGCTATTCTTTAGCCTTTGTCAGAATAGCATGGCAAAAGATGATTGTCAACCAGTTTTTGAAACATGGTTTACATTTCTTCTATACAACATGAAAAAACTCTCTAACCTATCAGCCAGTCGTACATCTCCTGATACTTCTGTGCAGATACATGCCATGAGAAATCGGCTGCCATAGCGCGATCCACCATCTTATTCCACTCACGCTTCTTATCGTAATAGATCTTCTCTGCATAACGGATGGCGGATAACATCTCATGAGCATTATAATTCGTAAAGGAAAAGCCTGTTCCCTTGCTTTCGTATTCATTATACGGCTCTACGGTATCCTTAAGTCCTCCTGTCTCACGCACAATCGGAATGGTTCCGTAACGTAAACTCATTAACTGGCTTAAGCCACAGGGTTCAAACAGGGACGGCATTAAGAATGCATCCGCTGCTGCATAAATCTTATGGGACAACTGATCAGAATAATAAATATTCGCAGATACCTTGTTGTTATACTTCCAGTCAAAGTGACGGAACATGTTCTCGTACCGTTCTTCACCGGTACCTAATACCACAATCTGCACCTCATCCTGACAGAGCTCATCCATAACATAGGCAATCAGATCGAAGCCCTTCTGATCGGTAAGCCGCGAAACAATACCAATCATCATCTTCTTATCGTCCTTTTCAAGGCCAAGCTCTTCCTGAAGTGCTCTCTTATTCTTTACCTTTTCCTTACGGAAGTTCACTGCATTATAAGGATATGGAATATTCTTATCCGTTTCCGGATTGAAATCGTCATAGTCAATACCGTTTACAATTCCACGCAGATCCTTACTTCTTGCCCGGAGCAGGCCATCGAGATGTTCACCATAGAACTCCGTCTTAATCTCCTCGGCATAGGTCTCACTGACCGTTGTAATGGCATCCGCATACACGATGCCGCCCTTTAACAGATTCGCATCCTTGTAGGATTCCAGCTTATCCGGTGTAAAGAAGTAATCCGGAAGCCCCGTAATATCCTTCACCTCATCAATGCTCCATTTACCCTGGAACTTCAGATTGTGAATGGTCATAACCGTTTTAATACCCCGGTAAAAATCATTTCCCTGGAAACGTTCCTTTAAGTATACCGGAATCAGACCTGTCTGCCAGTCATGGCAATGAATCAGATCCGGTTTGAAATCAATAATCGGCAGAATGGATAATGCTGCCTTGGAGAAAAAAGCAAACTTCTCAATCTCATATAAGGCATTGTCCCCATACGGCTTAAAGCCTCCAAAATACATTTCATTATCAATGAAATAGTACTTTACGCCATCCACTTCTGCGGTAAGTATTCCCACATATTCGTTTTTCCAATGAAAGTCCATATAAAAATGGGTGACATAGGTGAGCTTATCCTTCATCTCCTGTTTCATGCAGGTATACTTCGGAAGTATCACACGTACGTCAAAGTATTGTTTGTCAATGCACTTCGGCAATGATCCGACAACATCTGCCAATCCACCCGTTTTAATAAATGGAACACCTTCTGATGCGACAAAAAGAATTTTTTTCATCACGAACCTCCCACTATCCATTATTAACAATAATTATACAACATCCTTACCATCAATAAAAGCAGAAATTTTCACAGTCGCATTTATGTAGAGTAACTTGAAATCCGTATGCCTGCTCAGCGGTACTTCAACCGGATTTTATCTGCAATGAGTGCAATAAACTCTGAATTAGTCGGCTTTCCTTTCCCCGTATTAATCGTATAGCCGAACATATCATCCAGTGTTTCCATTCTGCCACGGTTCCATGCCACCTCAATCGCATGACGGATAGCACGCTCCACGCGGCTTGATGTTGTCTGGTACTTTTTCGCAATGGTCGGATACAGAATCTTCGTGATGGAACCCATCATCTCAGAGTCATTCACGGACATCATAATGGCTTCCCGCAGATACTGATAGCCCTTAATGTGTGCCGGGACGCCGATCTCATGGATCATATCGGTCACATCCTGCTCTAAATCAAAGTTTTTCTCCTCCGGTGCTGCAACGGTATTTATTTTCTGTACATTCAGAGTACTATCTTCTTCTCCCTTTATGGACGGTACGGTAATAACCACCTGAAATTCTCTGTTGTTCTGCATCAGACTCCCAATGAGCTGATAAACACTTTCCGTGTCTTTTCCTGCTGATAACTCAATTTGCTGCATAAAATTCTCCTTTTCCCTTTTTAAGAAGGTTGCCTGACGGATTTCTCCATCGGCTGGCACAAACTCTAACAATTCCCGACGAAATCATTATAGGTAACAGAATTTTTGAGTGCAACCGTAAGTTATCGCACGATTTTATTCTTTATCTGTACTCATACCGGATGGTAAGCAGTTTCTTTTCATAGGTAACCTCTGCCAGTGCTCCGTTCACAATCGGCATGGCAGGCGGCAAGTGTCCCAGATCCGCATCCATAATAACCGGAACCTTGTACTTTTCTGCGGTAGATAAAACAGCTCGATACTGATCCATTCCCATCATTTCTTCCCCGAAGCACAGCGGGCGTCCGATCAGAAAGCCTGCCGTATTTAAAAACCATCCTGCCTGATCCATCTGCCACATAACTCTCCGGATATCAAACACATTGAGGTCACAGGATTCGAGAAACCAGATGATTCCATCCTTCCCGTAGGCCTCATTAAATGCTTTTACCTTATCATATGGTGTGCCAACAAGGAGCTGCAGGCAGTCCATACAGCCTCCCAGGAGCCGTCCTTTCATTCTGATCTGATTGGTTTCTTCATATTTTCCTATTGCTGCATTTTTTTGTACCAGATTCTCATCTGATATTTTTTCTGGTGAAATAATAGTTTTTATTCCCGGTTCAACATGATCTGAAAGATCCATGCCCTTCCTTTCTGGAATATCGTATCCCCGAAGAACGGAAGGCTCCGTACAGTGATAAGGAAACAGGGGATGCTCTTCGTCCTTATTCTTCTCTTTTTCCCAAAGAGGATAACTGTGAACCTCCTGTTTCTTTCCCTGTAAAACAGCAAGGGCATCTTCCATGCTTTCATGGTATGGTTCCATACCAAAGGATGCTGCGCAGGGCCCATACAGGGCCGCCACATCACAGAGCGTTGTCAACAAAAAGGTAAAGTTCGTGTTGTCGGAATATCCCATATACCACTTGGGATCCGCTTTCTTTATCCGTTCAAAATCCATATAAGGCAGAATGGTACACATCAATTCCCCACCGCCACAGGAAATCAGAATATCATTACTCTTCTTCCCGTAGTATGCCATCAGTTCTTCGGCACACTTCTCTGGGGTATTACTGATTCCGATGCCGCTTCCTTCATAACAGTTCGGTCCAAGCTCCGTAGCAAATCCACGATCGTGAAGCTTCTGTAGTGCATTGTCAAAGCAGGTATGATACGGTTCAATGGCACAGCCAAAAGAAGGTGCCACAAAGCCAATGGTTCCATGTTCTTTCAAAAATTCCGGGTATCGCATTTTGAATCTCCTTAGCGTATCTTAGTTTATTTATACTCATTATATCTTTAACACGAACATTTTCCAATCTGCTTTTTGATTTAATGTTCCAGCATCTCCTCAATAAAGATTCCATATCCTTTCGTGGCATCCCTGACAAGTACATGGGTGACTGCACCAACCAGTTTGCCATCCTGGATGATCGGGCTTCCGCTCATGCCCTGAACAATCCCTCCGGTGGCAGCCAGGAGTTCTTTATCGGTTACCTGCAGGACGATTCCGCGGTTCACATTGTCATTTTCAAGGTTGATGTCCAGAATCTCAATGTCGTACCGCTTAAGTTCTCCTCCGAGTGAGCAGATAATCTGTGCCGGTCCTTTCTTAATATCCTGTTTCAGGCAAAGCTCCATATATTCATTCGGATTTTCGTTGAAAATTTCCGGCGAGCATTCCCCGAAAATTCCCCGCACGGTATTCTCCGAAATCCGTCCCATAACATTCCGGTCATCGTATTCAATAAATCCGGTCAGTTCTCCCGGACTTCCGCTGCTTCCTCTGGTAATCCCGATAATCTCCGTATGATACAGCTTTCCTTCTCCCAGATCCATGAGTGTACTTGTATCCACATCATTGATTCCGTGTCCCAACGCACCGAAGTGTCCCTGTTCATCCACATAAGTCATGGTTCCGACCCCCTGTGCATTATCCCTTACCCAGATTCCCAGCTTATATTCGCCGCCCTGATCGGCCTGCGGTTCGATGCGGACCGGAAGTTCATTTTCTCCCCTGCGGATTTTTAAGACAAGCGGCTGCCCTTCACAGTGCGCCACACGGTCCATCAGTTCGGCCTTGCTTTCCACCTTTTCATCATTCATTTCCAGGATGTAATCGCCAACCTGTAAAATATTCTTAGCCGGCGCACACATCTGCCCGGTTTCATTCTCGTAGTTCCCCACTCCGACCACCAGAATTCCATCGGTTTCCACATAAATACCGATCGGAATTCCTGCAGGCTTCAGCATCACATCCGGAATCACCTCAACATTTACATTCTTAAAAGGAACTACCCCAAACAGCTTCAGATCCATACGATAACTGTCCACCTGTTTCGCTTTTAATGTCACCGTTTTCTTAAGGTCAATCTGCAGACTGTTTCGGTTCTGCCCTTCTTCTTTCTTCTGTTTTCCGATGGTTCCGCTTGTCTTCACCGCTTCTTTATACAGCTCTCCCGAAACCGGCACGTGCCATTGCAGCTTCTGATCCACTCCGGCTTTCATCATAATCGTAGACGGCACGCGGTTCCAGATCAATAAATAGCCGGTAAGCAATACAGCCAGAACTCCGGCTCCCAGTAACAGAAAGAGGAACCGCCGGTATCTGCTGATCCGAAGTCTGTATATTCTGTTTTCTATCTCTAAATCATTGTCCGGCATAAGGTGCCTCCTTACTGGCTCACATTAACCTCAAGCTACGTCTTCGACTTGCTTCGTGCTCTACACTACCTGCTGCACTAACCTCAGGCTACGTCTCAGACTTGCTTCGTGCTCTGCACTACCTGCTGCACTAAATTCGTGCTTCGCTCACGCTCGCTCTCATTAAGTGCACAGGTATGACTCGCACTAACCTCAGGCTACGTCTCAGACTTGCTTCGTGCTCTGCACAAATAAAAGAACACATTAAAATGAAATGTGTTCTTTCTTAGTATGTTCGGTTATTCTATTTTTACGCGGACAAATCCTTCCAATTATGATGCTATGATGCAGACTCTTTGGCCTTCTGTGCCGTTATTTTCATCTCCTTTGCGTTAGAAACGGCGGCTTCACTCACTTCTTCGCTTCCTAAGAGACGCGCAAGTTCTTTTAAGGAATCTTCCTCGGAAAGCTTCGTAAGATCGGTAACGGTCCGGTTTTCTTTTACGGATTTTTCAATCAGAAAATGGGTATCCGCCATGGCTGCAATCTGTGGCAGATGGGTGATGCAGATGATCTGTTTGTCTCTGGAAAGCTGTCCCATTTTTTCCGAGACCTTCCATGCCGTTTTGCCACTGATTCCCGTGTCAATTTCATCAAAAATCAAAGTTGCGGTATCTTCCTTATCGGCAAATACAGTCTTAAACGCAAGCATGATCCTGGATAATTCGCCGCCGCTTGCTACCTGCCAGATCGGCCGCATGGCTTCACCGGGATTTACCGAAATCAGAAACTCGATCTTATCATATCCATCTGCATGAAAATGATCCGGATCGGAGGTTACTTCGATGTCAAACTGAACATCGATAAAGTTCAGGTCAATCATCGCTGCCTTTAACTTCTGGCTTAACGGTTCTGCCGCTTCCTTCCGTAATCCGGAAAGAGTTTCACAAATTTCCAGAATATGCTGTTTCTTATCTTCAATCTGCTTCTTTAGCTGTTCTACATAAAATTCATAATTGCCAAGCTGTTCGAGCTTTTCCTGCTTCTGCTCATAAGAAGCAAGAATATCGGCAACGGAATTTCCGTATTTGCTTTTCAGATGATTGATGAGATTCAGACGTTCTTCCACCGCTGCGAACTCTTCTTCTTCGAAATTCAGGCTGTCACTGTATTCGGAAAGAGCACGGTTAAAATCATTGAGCAGACTGTCAATTTCGGATAACTGGCCGCTTAGGGCATCAAGCTCCTCATCCAGATTCTGCACACTCTTAAGCTCCCGCATCGCCCGTCCCAGCGCATTGCCGGCACTTTCTTCCTCTTCATAACCGGTCATGGCATAAGCGCCTGTCACGGCCTCCTGAATACGTCTTGCATGCGTCAGCTTCTGATACTGCTTTTCGAGTTCTTCGTCCTCACCCTTTTGCAGGGAGGCCGCTTCAATTTCATTTACTTCAAAGGAAAGAAGATCTGCTTCCCGTTTCCGCATCTCTTCATCCATATCCTGTTCATCAAGCTGCTGTTTCAGTTCCTGATACTGCCGCAATTCTTCCTTAAGTGTTTCCTTACACTTAAGAGCCTGCGGTCCAATATACTGATCCAGCATTTTCCCATAAGATAACGGCTTTAACAGTGTCTGGTGCTCATGCTGTCCGTACATGTCCATGAGACATCCGGAAAGCTCCTTTAGCTGGCTGACACTCACCGTTTCTCCATTGATCCGGCAGATGCTCTTGCCCGGCATGATCTTCCGCTGCAAAAGCAGTGTTCCGTCCTCCTCCATGGGAAGCTCCATTTCTTTGATCTGCTTTTTTTGAATGTCATTTAAGGAAAACAGCAGTTCAATGAGGGCATAATCCGCCCCGCTCCGGATGCTGTCTTTGTCCGCCTTGGCACCGAGTGCCAGATGAATGGAACCCAGTACAATGGATTTACCGGCACCGGTTTCACCTGTAAGGATATTTAACCCTTTCGTAAAAGTAATCTCCTGTTCTTCGATCAGTGCCAGATTTTTTACGTGTAGATTTTCAAGCATTGCTTTTCCTCCTATGCTCCTTCTCTCAAAGCGCATAATAGGTTTAGTTTTATCTTAATTCTCCATGGCCTCTTTGATATTCTCCATGGTCTTTATGGCATCCGCTTCGTTGTGCAGCACCAGCATTATCGTGTCATCACCTGCGATGCAGCCGACGATCTCCTTAAGCTTCATGGCATCGATGGCTGCTGCAACGGCCATCGCCATACCGGATACGGTTTTCACCACAAGGATATTCTGTGCAACATCCATGGAAACATACCCGTCCTTCAATACCCGGATGTACTTATCGCTTAAGTAATGGTCGCTATGTACCAGAATCGTATATTTCTGTCTGCCATTGCCCGTCGGAACCTTCGTAAGCTTCAGTTCCCGGATGTCTCTGGAAACCGTTGCCTGGGTCACGTCAAAACCGGCTTCCTTTAACTTCTCTGCCAGTTCATCCTGTGTCTCAATTTCGTACTGCTCCACCAGTTCCTTCAGTTTCTGATGTCTGTTTTTCTTCATAACCCCGTACCTTTCTAGGATTCACCCAATTTCTTATTTAATATTTCAAGAAAACTTTCCTTATGCAGCTTAATAATGCCTGTTGTTTTCTCCGACTGTACGATTTCCACCCGGTCCCCTGCTTCGAGCGTAATCTGGTGTCCCCCATCAAAAATTACTTCGATTCCGCCTGCCGGAACCGGTTCCCTGCGTTCCTCCACTTCAATCCTTATCTGATCCTCCGCAGAAAATACAATACTCCGGTTCTGCATGGAATGCGGGCAGATCGGTGTAAGTACCATCAGCTTTGCACAGGGGTTCACAATCGGTCCGCCTGCTGATAAGCTGTAGCCGGTGGATCCGGTCGGTGTTGCAACCAGAATTCCATCTGCATGATAACAGTGCAGATGCTTTTCATTTACAAAAATATTATAAGAATTGATCTGTAAGGATCCTCTTCTTGTAATGACAATATCATTTAATGCCTGAAAGGTTTCTTTCCGCTTCGTTCCGGAATAGACCGATCCCGAAAGCATCATCCGCTGTTCGATTTCAAAGTGATCCGAAAGCAGCTGGTCAAGAGAGGTTTCCAGATCATTCCGGTTGACCTCCGAAAGAAACCCAAGGGTCCCAAGGTTAATTCCGACAAGCGGAATCTCCGTATCAATGAGATCAATCGCCGCCTGCAGCATCGTTCCGTCCCCGCCTAATACAATGGCGCATTCGGTATCTTCCGGAACACCTCCGGCTTCCGTATAGCCGCTTCCTTCTTTGGGAAGCTCCTCTTCTACGATACATTCTGCCCCGTGTGACGTCAGATAATCCCGGATCCGGTTCGTCACCTGCAGATCTTTATCCTTTGTCCGATTCGTTATGATAATAAAATGTTTCACGACTTCTCCAACTCTCGATGTGCGTCTTCCACAATTTCTTTGATTTTCTTTTCAAAAACTGCCAGAATATCCGGATAAATCGTGCGTTCCGGATTCTTCCTCAAATGAATAAGATATTCGATATTTCCTTCCGGTCCGCGGATCGGGGAATAGGACAGACCGAGCACTTCAAACGAAACCTCATCTGCATGACGGACAATCTTTGCCATTACCTCCTCATGCACCTTCGGCTCCCGCACAACACCTTTCTTTCCAACCTTTTCCCTGCCAGCCTCAAACTGTGGTTTAATGAGCGCCACCATTTCGCCCTGCTCCTTTAATAACGCATACGCAGGCGTCAGAATCTTATCTAAAGAAATAAAGGACACATCCACCGATGCAAAATCAAGTACGTCCGGAATATCCTCCGGCGTCATATAGCGAAAATTGGTCTTTTCCATGCAGACAACCCGTTCGTCCTGACGTAACTTCCAGTCAAGCTGTCCGTAGCCCACATCCACCGAATACACCTTCGCAGCTCCGTTCTGTAACATGCAATCGGTAAAGCCTCCGGTCGAAGCCCCGATATCCATACAGATCTTATCGGTCAGTGTGATCGGGAAAACCTGAAGCGCCTTTTCCAGTTTTAAACCTCCCCGGCTCACATAAGGCAGTGCATGTCCTCTTACCTCAATCTGTGCACTCTCTTCGTCAAAGACAGATCCTGCCTTGTCTTCCTTTTGTCCATCCACATAGACACTTCCGGCCATAATGACTGCCTTCGCCTTTTCCCTTGAAGGAGCCAGTCCCTTCTTTATAAGAAGTACATCCAGTCGTTCTTTCATTAAAGATCAACCATCTCTTTCCGTATTCTTGAAGTAATGGATTCTGCATCAATTCCGGTTTCATGCTTGAGCAGATCCACATTTCCATGTTCCACATAATCATCGGGAAGCGCCACATTGAGCAGCACGCTTTCGGTTTCCAGCGTATCAAAGTACTCCCGCACCTTCTCGCCAAAGCCACCGCTTGCCACATTTTCTTCCATGGTAACCACCATACGGTGATTTCTTGCAGCCCATTCCACAGCCTTTTCATCAATCGGTTTTACAAACCGTGCATTCACAATACTGCAGCCAATACCATATTCCTTTAACAGCTCCCGGACAGCAAGTGCGGTAACCACCATGCTTCCTACGGCAAGCAGGCACACCTCACCCTCTGCATAAAGAATCTCTGCCTTGCCAAGCTCGATCGGTGCCCGGAATTCCTTTAGCCCGGAGTACGCTTCGCCGCGCGGGTAACGCACAGCCACCGGTGCCTCCATGACAAGGGCATATTTCATCATATCGGAAAGCTCCCATTTGTTCTTCGGAGCCATAATGTGCATATTCGGAATCGAGGATAAGTACGACAGATCAAAAATGCCCTGATGCGTCTCTCCGTCACTTCCCACAAGTCCTGCACGGTCAATGGCAAATACCACCGGCAGATTCTGCAAACAGACATCATGCAGAATCTGGTCATAGGCTCTTTGCAGGAAGGAGGAATATATCGCCACAATCGGTCTCATGCCTCCTGCTGCAAGTCCTGCTGCGAACGTAACGGCATGCTCTTCTGCAATTCCCACATCGAAAAACCGATCCGGATAGACATTTCGGAAACGCTTTAATCCGGTTCCATCCGGCATGGCTGCCGTAATGGCTACCACACGCTCATCACGGGATGCCAGCTTTAACATGACCGTTGAAAAAACATCGGTATAGTTTGCGGTAGTCCTCGCTTTTAACGGGAGTCCGGTTTCCACATCAAACGGCTCTGTTCCATGGAATCTTGCCGGATGACGCTCCGCCGGCGTAAAGCCCCTGCCCTTTTCGGTAATGACATGGACAATAACGGCCTTACGGATTCTTCTGGCTTCCTGGAAGGTGCGCACCATCGCATTGATATCATGACCGTCTACCGGTCCTAAGTACGTGATTCCCATATCCTCAAACAGCATTCCCGGAACCACCATCTGCTTGAACATATTCTTAAAACGGCGGATCTTATTGGCAACCTTATCTCCGTTCGGCATATCCATAATGGTATTATAGACACCGTCACGCAGATTCAGATAACTGTCTGCGGTACGCACACTGTTTAAGTACTTGGACATTCCTCCGACATTTTCGGAAATGGACATATTGTTGTCATTTAAGACGATGATGTAATTCGTTTCCAGCTTTGCTGCATTATTCAATGCCTCATACGCCATGCCGCCTGTGAGGGAGCCATCCCCGATCACGGCAACAACCGTATTATTTTCACCCTTTAAGTCTCTGGCCTTTACCAGACCTAATCCAGCAGAAATCGAAGTGGAGCTGTGTCCGGTATTAAAGCAGTCACAGTCACTCTCCTTCGTCTTCGGGAAGCCGCTCATGCCGCCAAATTTACGAAGCTGATCGAAGCCTTCCTTTCTTCCCGTCAAAAGCTTATGGGTATAAGACTGATGCCCTACATCCCAGACAATCTTATCGTCCGGCAGATTTAAAAAAAGATGCAGTGCCATCGTCAGCTCCACTGCTCCTAAATTGGATGCCAGATGTCCCCCTGTTTTGGAAATACTCTGAATTAAAAACTCCCGGATTTCTTCTGCCAGAGCATCATAACTCTCCGGAGGGATATTCTTAATATCATTTGCGTTCTTAATTTTCTCAAGTATCATCGTTTTCCCTGCTTTTCTCTATTTTTGACGATTTACCAGCTGTTCTACCAGTTCAACCAGAAACTCATTCTTCGTTTCAAAGGACCTAAGGATCTCTACCGCTTCCTCCGAAAGCTCCTTCACCTGCTGCTTCGATTCTTCGATGCCGTGAAGCCTTACATAGGTCAGCTTGTGATTCTTTTCATCACTTCCCACAGGCTTACCTAAAACCTCTGTCGTACTGGTAATATCCAGAATGTCATCCTGTATCTGAAATGCAATGCCGATGTTGGAGGCCGCCCGTTCCATCTTCTCAATGTCGGTCTGTGATGCCCCTGCAAGTGCTGCTCCGATCATCATGGCGCACTCCATCAGCGCTGCTGTTTTATGTTCGTGAATAAATAATAAAAGTTCCTCGGTCAGATCGGTTCTGCCTTCTGCTTCGATATCCGCAGTCTGTCCACCGATCATGCCATAGATCCCGGCTTTCTTTGAAAGAATCTGCATGGCTCTTCCTACCGCCTTGTAGTTTTTTAACTGCTGTGCCGGATCCCCACTCTCTTCTTCCACAATCCGGAAAGTCTTCGATGCGGTTTCAAACGCAAGGTTCAGTAACCCGTCACCTGCCAGAATCGCCATACATTCGCCGTATACCTTCCATGTGGTGAGTTTCCCTCTCCGGTATTCATCATTGTCCATTGCCGGAAGATCGTCATGTACCAGGGAATAATTGTGGATCATTTCCAGTGCCGCCATAAAAGGTTCGATGACCTCTCCGGCTCCTCCGAAAAGAGTAAAGCACTCCTTCATCAGAACGGGGCGTAACCGCTTCCCACCTGCCATGGCACTGTAACACATGGCATCCATAACCGTCTTCTGATAAGCCTCTTCTTTTGCCGGAAGAAATTTCTGCAAAATCTCTTCTGCCTGTTTCGTTTTTGCTTCTAATTCCTCATGAAAGCTCATAGGTCGTTCCATCCTCCTGTAGTACAAGCACCTGCTTCTCCACCCGGTCAATGGACTCATTGCATTTTTTCAGCAATTTCATCCCCGACTGGTAAATTTCGAAGGATTCCTCCAAAGAGACATCCTCCTGCTCCAGTTGTTCAATTGTTTCTTCAAGCTGTTCAAAAGCCTTTTCCAGCGAAAATGCTTCCTGCTGTTCTTTTTCTTCTTTTCCCATTCTCTATCCTTCTCCCCGGGCTGCAATGTTCTTATGCTTCCTTTACAGGGATCCTCTGTTTAAATCAAGCGGGGTAACCTTAGTTACCGCAGCATCGATCTTCCCATCCTTCACATAAACCTGAATGGGATCCCCTATCTGCACTTTCTGAATTCCCGTAACGGTTCTGCCTTTCCCGTCTGCCACATAGGAATACCCCTGATTCAGCTTATCCAGTGGGGAAAGTCCCTTTAACCGTTCAATATATAAGGCAAGCTGATGACGTTTCCCATCCAGCTTTCTTTTCATGGCTCCCTGCAGGTGATCCTCCAACTGCAGGACATACGTTTTCTTTTCGCGGATCTTTCCCATGGGACTACTGCTTTTCAACTGCGAAGCAAGCGCCTTTAACCCGGTCCGCTGCATGGAGATCTTCCGTAAAATCTGCCGGTTCATGGTATCTTTCGCAGCTTGAAGCTCCTGTTCAATTCTGGAAAAGTCATATACCGCAAGTTCCGCTGCTGCGGATGGGGTCGGCGCACGCAGATCTGCCACATAGTCAATGATCGTTGTATCCGTCTCGTGTCCGACTGCGGAAATAATGGGAATCTCACAGTCAAATACCGCCTGTGCCACCTTCTCCTCATTAAACGCCCACAAATCCTCGATGGAACCGCCGCCACGGCCGACAATCATCACATCAACCTTCTGCTGCTCCAGCATATGGATTCCACGGACAATACTGCCCACAGCTTCCTCTCCCTGCACAATGGCCGGATACAGAAGAATCTGCACGTACGGATTTCTCCGGCGGGTGATATTGATGATGTCCCGGACAGCCGCACCGGTTGATGCGGTAACGACACCCAGCGTCCGGATATATTTCGGAATCGGCTTCTTATATTCCGGAGCGAACATTCCACGCTCCAGGAGTTCTTCTTTCAAACGCTGGAAACGTTCAAACAGAGCTCCTTCTCCGTCCAGGGTGATCCTCTTTGCATAGACCTGATACTTCCCGTCCCGTTCATAAACGTCCACGGTTCCCTGGACAACAACCTGCATTCCTTCCGTCATCCGAAAAGAAAGACCGGAACGGTTCCCTGCAAACATCACACAGGAAATCGTTCCTTTCATATCCTTAAGTGTAAAATAAACATGCCCGGAAGAATGGTATTTGCAATTACTTACCTCTCCCTTGATGTTCAGATCCTGCAGCAGAAAATCCTCTGCAAACATCCGTCTGATATAGGAATTGATCTGTCCGACTGTATACACATTCTGCATGTCATTACCTTCTATACGAATTTTGCCAGTACACCGTTTACAAACGAAGCGGAGGAATCCTGTCCGAACTTCTTTGCAAGCTCTACTGCTTCATTAATCGCCACACCGGTCGGAATATCCTCATCATATTGGATCTCATAAACGGCCAGACGTAAAATGGTCAGATCTACCTTACCCATACGGCTGGTATCCCAGCCGCTTACCTTTTCATTCAGTTCACGATCGATATCTGTGAGCTTTTCTAAAATGTTGTGAAACTTCGCATCCAGCTGTTTCCGGTCGTTCTCACGGTCAATTTCTTCTTCCTCTAAGAAGAACTCCTCCTGCTGCGGCATTTCTTCCTCTTCGTTAAACTCCACACGGAACAACAGTTTAAAAAGCTGTTCCCGCAATTCTCTTCTACTCATAATTTTCGTCCTATTGGTATTTGTGTTTATTTATTCTGCACGTTCACTCCGGCGATACGGACGTTCACGTCGGTCACTTCCAGTCCGGTCATGTTTTCAATGGCAGATTTTACTCTGTCCTGCACCTTCTGGGAAACCGCCGGAATGTTATAGCCATACTCTACAAGAAGGGCCACGTCTGTTTTCACCTTCTTACCGGTCACATAAACCTTAACCCCCTTGGTAAGGCTCTTTACACCGACCTTATCAAGCAGCTCATTTCCGACATTACCTGCCATGGCACCCACGCCTTCAACCTCCATGCAGGCAAGCCCTGCGATCATGGCTACCACATCATCGGCAATCTTTACAGTTCCTAAATTAATATCCTCTTCCAACACATAGTTGTTATTTTCCATCTTTTTTTCCATCCTGCTTAGTCCTTTCTTAATCCTGTCATATATGAACTACGTTATCTTTTATCATACCAAAATTTCCGTTATTTTACAACCAGAAGCTCAAATCTAATTGTTCCACGTTTTCGGCATAGGAAACCGTTCCGGTATCCGGATTCAGGAACTCGAAAATCCCCTGTTCTTCAATCAGAAACTTCCGGATCTCCTCATAAACCTCCCGGCTGCTGCACTTCAGGGTCACATAGCTGCTCTGCTCCTCGTACGCCCTTGCAAACACATCCGCAATCCGGTCTTTGGAAAGCTCTGTGAAATACAGCCCTTCCCTTACATAATAATTATCGGCCATTGCCGTACATATGGGAATCGGAACCACCTCTTCAATTGTGTGGGTCTTCGATAACTGCTCGGTCGTGACACACAGATAATCATAGTTGATCGGCGGCAGGCTGCCCGCATTCTGGATGCTTCCTTCTGTCATCTGATAGGACGCATCTCCCCATGTGGTATCCATAAAATAATTCTCGCCATCCAGATTCACGAGGTTCCAGGCATGTCCTTCCCCGTTCTGCACGGTTCCCATAATGAGGGTTGCTTCAATGCCTGCCTTTTGCAGCAAATACTGCGTTGCCTTGGCATAGCCCTGACAGACGCTCCGGTGTGCAATGAATACGGAGCAGATATTCTGGTTGTCCGGTGCATCGGCATCATACTCGGTGTTCTCAATCAGGTATTCATAAATGTACCTGGCAATCGCATACTGGGAACCGTCCCCTGTTGGGAGGGATGCAAAGCATCGGTTTACATAACTATCAATAAACTGCTTCTTCGCTTCGATCGTCTCCGGCGTCATGCTGTAGGTTCCAGATAAGGTCACCATTTTGAGTTCCTCACCGAGTGCATACCGGGTAAGCGTGTAGCCTTCCACATAAAAGATCTCCGGGTGATCATTTAAAACACACTGGAAGACCTTCTCCACCTCCGTAGAGTCTGTCGTGGAAATCTGGATATTCTCTAAACGTTCCTGCAGAATATAAAGGATCTCCCCATAAAGCTTCTGCTCCGGTTCCGAAAGCCGGTTATAATGGAAGGACTGCGTCTGTTCTTCCTTAAGTCCATCAACCGCTTCGGCCGGTGCCTGTTCCACATCCTGAAGCTCCCTTGCAGAAACCGCTCCGGAGTCCTCGTCCTTTAACAGCACCTGCTCTTCATTATTCAGTTGTAAATAATCCCTTAAATCCCGGGCAAGTTCCTCATAGCTGCATCCGTTCAGCAAAAGTGCGGCGGTAAGCAGCCCTGTGATAAGACACCCTTGTAAGGATTTTCTGTTTCGATCCTTCATTTAGTTTCGTCCAAATTCGGATAACACCAGTCCTTCATTCCGATCCAGTGTCATTCCCACGCTCCATGCATTGACAAAGAGTAACAATGGATTCCCTTTCAGATCCTTGATCTTCTTCATGTCAGAGGTTCCGACAAGCTTCGTCAGATCCAGATCTTTATTTTCAATCCAGCGGATATGCTCATACGGAAGCGGCTCGAGCCGGATCTCTACGTTATATTCATTCTCCAGACGATATTTCAAAACATCAAACTGCAGGACACCAACGACGCCAACAATAATCTCTTCCATAC
>OGOZ01000280.1_pt1 | contig 36814 bp, 28 predicted proteins | sample 1552801 | NCBI WGS metagenome assembly OGOZ01 (sample SAMEA2580196, study PRJEB22360) | human gut metagenome | biome: human gut; feature: human-associated habitat; material: faeces | place: Denmark | collected 2008/2010 | reverse complement strand
TCCACACGAAAGAACGGAAAAGGACATCCCCAAGGTTGTTAGTGATGGCAAAATTAACCCTACACAAAGTTTGTTCAAAAAGGCTTAAATAATTGCCAAAATGCCTCGCTTGCACTACAATTAGTACATATTTTTACGGACGGACAAACAAATGACCACTCAAGAATTACTTTCGCCGATGAGACGTGCGGTAAACGACTACAACCTTGTCGAAAACGGTGACAAAGTTGCCGTAGGCGTAAGCGGCGGCAAGGACAGCATTACTCTGCTGACGTTGCTGCACGAATTTCAACGTTTCAGCGACAGAAAATTTGACCTGATGGGCGTAACCATCGACATGGGCTTTACCGACGACGCCTACGCACCCATACGCGACTACTGCGACAAACTGGACATACAGTACCGCATTGTAAAGACGGACATTGCCGAGGTTATCTTTGACCTGCGCAAGGAAAAGAACCCCTGCAGCCTGTGTGCAAAAATGCGTCGCGGCGCGCTGAACAGCGAAATAGTTGCGGCAGGCTACAACAAACTTGCGCTGGGGCACCACATGGACGACGTTGTAGAAACATTTATGCTCAGCCTGTTTTACGAAGGACGGCTCAACACCTTTTCGCCGAAAAGTTACATGTCGCGCACAGGCATTACGCTGATACGCCCCATGATTTACATCGAGGAACGCGACATAATAGGTTACGCGCGCGACCTGCCCGTGGTACACAACCCCTGCCCTGCCAACAAACATACTCAACGCGAGTACATGAAGCAACTGTTGCGCACGCTGTCCGAGGACAACCCCGGGCTTGGTAAAAAATTTGCCAACGCCATAATGCACCCCGACCGCTACAACCTGTGGGACAAGGCAGAAAAATAAGGCTGTCGTTTTTGCCCGGCCACGACGCAATTTTGCAACAAAAACAATAATAACGTAAAAAACTCTCGGCCGCGCCTGCGCCGAGAGTTAAAATTTATCCGTTGTACAATCCCGTAGGCGTCCAGTTTGTGCTGCCTATCGTCGCGCCTTCGCAAAATCCTACCGCGCCGTTGCCGTAGGCACCTACGTGTTGCCACGGGTTTACAAAATAAATTTTCGGGAACCCGTTTGCTACTAAGCTGGCTTCATTTACAGAAACGTTTCTGACCGTTACACCGCTTGCCGCTGCCGTCAGTGCTTTTCGTAAAACACCACGTTGCTTTCGCCAAGAATCAGATTGAGTTCGTACTGCAAGCCCGGGCATTGACGCACGTGCGTTTCCAGTTCAAACGCCTTGCCGTCCATCTTGATTTTGACGGGGATGTCGCCCTGATACTGTTTCAGCGTGCCGACAACCTGTTCGTACCTGGCTTCGTCACGTTCCGCCATGCGCAGCCACAGCGTAATGTTGCTTGCCGTTGCCTTGGGCGTTTGTTCGCCGTCGCTACCGCTTTGTCTGCCGTTTTCCGCACGGGGGTCAATCATTTCACGGACGTTTATTTTGTAACTGTCGCGCGATTCGCCGAGGCCGCCCTTGACCACCACAAAGGCATCGTCGGCAAACAGGTTTTTGTATTTTTCGTAGGTTGCGCCGTACAGACACAGTTCCACCGTGTCGTACTTGTCTTCCAGCACGCCGAACGCCATACGCTGATTGTCCTTGCCAACGACCACTCTTACGTCGTGTACTACGCCGCCGGTTGTTACAAACTTTTTGTTGACGACGGGCAACACCGTCTCGCCGTCCTCGCTGCCGTCGGGCACGTACCTGGCAATTTCCGACGTGTTGAAGTCAAACTTGTACTGCGCGGCAAACTTGTCGTAGTCGTCCAGAGGACTGCCCGTCATGTACAAACCAAGCACTTCCTTTTCAAATGTGTACAGCACCTGCGCGGGGAATTCCTTCAGTTGCTCGTGCGAGGGGCGAATGTCCGTCTTGAGTTCCGGCATCATGTCGAACAGACTCATTTGTCCGCTTGCCGCCTTCTTTTTGCTTTCGGCAACTTCGTTTAGTTCGTCGTTGTACCACTGCAACATGTCGGCACGGGTGCGGTCGAAACAGTCAAACGCGCCGCCCTTGATAAGGTTTTCCACCATGCGCTTGTTGATGAAGTCGTAGCAACGCTCGAAGAAATCCGTCATGTCGGCAAAATCGCCGTTTGCTTTGCGTTCTTCCACGATTTGTTGTACCACGGCAACGCCCACGTTTTTGATGCCGCCCAGGCCGAAACGAATCGCGCCGTTTTCCACGTGGAATTCCGCATAACTGCGGTTGATGCATGGCGGCAAAATGTTGATGTTGATGGTCTTGGCGTATTCCATGTACTTCTTAATCTGCGTAATGTCGGTAATACGGTTGTTAAGAAGCGCGGCGATAAACTCCGCCGGGTAGTAATTTTTCAGCCAGGCAGTCTGGTAGGTTACGTAAGCGTAGCAGGTTGCGTGCGACTTGTTGAAGGCGTATTGCGAGAAGTCGTCCAACTGCTTGTAGATTTGCAGCGCGGTTTCTTCGGGAATGCCGTTTTTGACGCAGCCGGGCACCGTTTCGCCGTTGGTCCATGTGCCGCCGTAAACAAACAATTGCCCCAGGTCCTTCATCATCTGGGTTTTCTTTTTGCTCATGGCGTAACGCACGTTGTCTGCAAGGGCGGTGCTGAAGCCTGCCAACTTTTTGACCAGTTGCATTACCTGTTCCTGGTAGACGATACAGCCGTTGGTAACGTCCAGTATGCTTTCCATAGACGGGTGCAGGTAATGGATTTTGCTTTTGTCGAATTTGCACTCGATGTAGTCGCCGATGTACTGCATGGGACCGGGACGGTACAGGCTGATACCTGCGATAATTTCTTCAAGCCCAGTCGGCTTCATTTTGCGCATAAGGTCGCACATGCCGCCGCTTTCAAGCTGGAAAATGCACATCGTGTCGCCCGACGAAATGAGGTTGAACACGTTGGGGTCGCTGTAGTTGTCGTGATGGAAGTCCACCTTGACGCCGTAGTCCTCGTACACGTAGTCGCAGGCTTTTTTGATGTCGGTGAGGGTGCGCAGTCCCAGGAAGTCCATTTTGAGCAGACCAAGTTGCTCCACCTCGGTCATGTTGTACTGCGTGGTAACGATACCGCCCTTTGCAAGGCTACCGCCGTTGGTTTGCAAAGGAACGTGGTCGGCAACCTTTTCGCGGCAGATAACTACGCCTGCGGCGTGCATGCCCGTCTGACGGGGCGAGCCTTCAAGGCGCATTGCAATGTCGATAAGACGGTGCGTGGCAGGGTCGGCATAGGCTTGCTTCAATTCCTCGGAAATGTACGTATCAGCCTCTTTCTTGTACGGTTTAAGCCCCAAAAGGTGCCTTAAAGTGTACTTGAAGCCGTCAGGTACCATCTTGGCAAGACGGTTGGCTTCCGCCACGGAGAAACGCAGTACGCGCGCAACGTCCTTGATGGCGTTTTTGGTAGCCATGGTACCGAAAGTGACTATCTGGCACACGTTGTCCATACCGTACTTGCGGTGCACGTAGTCGATTACTTCGCCACGGCGATCCATGCAGAAGTCCACGTCGAAGTCCGGCATGGATTTACGCTGCGGGTTGAGGAAACGCTCGAACATCAGGTTGAAACGGAAGGGTTCCACCTCGGTAATGCCGATAAGGTAGGCAATTACGCTGCCTGCGCCGCTGCCGCGCCCCGGGCCTACGGGTATGCCGTTGGTCTTGGCGTAGTTGATGAAGTCCCACACAATAAGGTAGTAATCGACAAAGCCCATGCTGCAGATTACGCCGTACTCGTACTCCACGCGCTCGCGGATTTCCGGCGTGCAGTCGGGGTACTTTTCCTTCAGACCCTTTTCAAGCAGGTAACGCAGATATTCCGCGCTGTCCATTCCGTCGGGCGGCGTGTACAGGGGCAACAACTTTTCCTTGCCGAAGTCGACGTTGCACTTTTCGGCAATTTCCAGTGTGGTTTCCATTGCGTCGGGGACGTTGGGGAACAGCTGCGCCATTTCGTCGTAGCTTTTGAGATAAAATTCCTGTCCCGTAAAGCGCATACGGTTGGGGTCGTCGAAGTACTTGCCCGTCTGTATGCACAGCATGATGTCCTGAATTTCGGCGTCTTCCTTGTTGAGGTAGTGAACGTCGTTGGTGACCACCACTTTGATGTCAAGTTCACGTGCGAGCGCGACAAGTTGCGGCATGACCGCGTCTTCGTCGTCGATGCCGTGCTTTTGTATTTCGATGTAGTAATCCTCACCGAAAAGTTCCTTGAATTGCAACGCCAACGCGCGTGCGTCGTCGGGACGGTCGGCAAGGAAAAGGCGCGGCAACTGCCCCGCGATACACGCCGACAGACAGACGATACCTTCGTGGTACTTGACAAGCGTTTCCCAGTCGATACGCGGCTTGTAATAAAAGCCTTCTACCCACGCGATAGAGTTGAGACGGCACAGGTTGTAGTAGCCAACGTTGTTTTTGGCAAGCAGGATAAGGTGGAAGTATTCCTTGTTTTCCCAGCCGGTGTTGTGCAGATTTTCGCACATGTAAAACTCGCAACCGATGATGGGTTTAATTCCGGCGGCTTTGGCGGCGTTGAGGAACTTCCAGGCGCAGTACATATTGCCGTGGTCGGTGATGGCTACGGCAGGCATTTCCAGTTCCTTGCACTTGGCAAGCATTTCGTCAATGCGCGTTGCGCCGTCAAGAAGGCTGTATTCGGTGTGTAGATGCAGATGAACAAACGGTTTCATGTTGTCTTTCCTTTTGTGATTTCGGGGGAAACCTCTTTTGTAAAAGAGGTTTCCCCCGTACCCCTTTCCGTAAAACTTTAAGTGTTTTTTCGTAATTTGACGTGGCAGTAATTGAACTATTACAACGTCAATGCAGATGTAGATGTTGAAGATTTTTTACAATGAGATGGGCGCCGAAGTGCGGAAGTTGATGTATGGGGTCCTGCCGAGGAATTGCCACGAGTGCGATCGCGTGCTCGCTCGCTTCACTTCGGGCATTATGTCTTATGGTAGGCAGCCTACCCAGCCGCGCCCTCGTTCAGATGTCGCTTCGTGGCAACACCTCGCCACCCCAAAAGTGGCTAACAAACTGTTTACAACTTGCTTGCATACTTCTAATGTGCTAACTTCGGCGAACGTATTTTAGAAGCAGACTATATCGTGCTTGTTTCAAATTATGTCATTGCGAGAAGCGACTGTCCTTGTCGCGCCGTGGCAATCCCCCGAAAGGGTTCCTTGTTAATGCCTTTTTACAATTTACACTACTATTTCTTTACCACATTTCTGCCACTCACCTGCGAGGGCGTAGACGGGTGCGAAGGGCGGCAACAGTTGGCTGACATGCGAAGGCGCATACTGCCGTCGGCTATATTAGTAATTGGCTCACCCGTAGTCGCCCCACCGGCGAGGTGCACGTAGCGGTCAGATGCGCTGAGATGTATCCTCGGCTATCTGACATAGTTTTGCCAGACGATGATTAGCCCCACTCTTACTTATCCCCGCTTTGGCTGCCAATTCGTCCAGATTTGCCTCGGGAAACTGTTCGCGCAGGACGGCTATTTCCTTAAGCTGCGGCGTAAGTCCGTCAAACAAGCCTTGTTTACGTATTGCGGCAATGGCGGCAAGTTGGCGTTCGCTGGCATTGACGCTTTTGTCGATGTTGGCGGCAATGCAGTTGCGCTGTCGGTTGGCGTCGTTACGCAGGCTTCGTCCGATGATGACGTTTTCCAGTTTCAGTTTTGCCGAAACGGCGTTGACGTACACCAACAGGTCGGCAATCTGTTCGCTGTCCTTCAGGTACAGTATGGTTACGTTTTTGCGGACAGCCATGCGAAACGGTATTTCGGCAAAGCAGTCTTTGACAGCTGCGGCAAAATTGTCGTCGGTAAAACGGATTTCCGCATGGTAGCGCGCGCCCGACGTGTTTTCCCCAAGGTCGCTGTCGGAAACGGGAATGACCACCGAGCCTGCCGCAAGCAGCAACCCTTGCATAAATGCGCGCTTGCAACAATCCTTGGCAGGTAGCAGCGAACGCGCGTCGCCGCTAAGGTGCATTGCTCCGTCGCCGTCACGGTAGGTAAGCCCAAGTTTTGCACCGATGTTTTTGTGAAATTCGCAGGTGTACACGGCCGCGCCCTTTGCGTTGGGATTGGCCGACTGTATTTCGCCGCCGATGTCCAGTTCCGTCTGCGCAAGATTTTTGCAAAAAGTCAGCAGTTCGTAGTTGTCGCTTTCGATGCTGAAGTAAAACCCGTCAAAACTCAGTTCCAGCGACCCGATCGACTTGACAACGGCAGTCAAAAAAGAGGTTGCGCAACAACCCTTCAATTTGCGGATATTTTTGAGTATCTCACTCTTGACCGTCTGTGAAAATGTCATTTTGTCCTCTTTCAATCTGCCTTCCGAAACCCACACAGGTAACTTCCGTTTGTGCGGCAATGCCGTAAGCGCGCCACAAGGCATTAGTTTCATATCGTAATATATAGTATATATCTTCGGCGGTGGCTTTGTCAATGTTTAAGACGAAACCCACGTGCTTTTTTGACACTTCCGCCCCTCCCACGCGCATACCCTTGAAACCCAGTTTGTCCAGCATGGGCGACAGCGAAAACCGCGAATGAAACAACATACTGCCTGCCGACGGAACTCCGAGCGGTTGAGTGGCAGCTTTTTTTGCGTGCATTTCGGCAAATTTTTGTCGGACACTTTGCGGCGTTGACGGCGTAAAGCGCATTTTTGCCGACAATACTGTCCAACCGTTGCGCTTGAAAATGCTGTCGCGCTTTGAAAATGCGCATTCTTCGGCGGTTAGCGTGCACAATCGTCCGTTGTCGGTTACTGCGGTAACGGATTGAACGACAGAAGCGACATCCTGCCCGAAACAGCCTGCGTTTCCGCGTACCGCGCCGCCGACGGTTGACGGAATACACCCGAGAAACTCGCCGTCGCCAAGGCCCGAAGAAACGAGCGAAGCAAAAATTTTGGCTGTATTTGTGCCGCAGTCGGCGGTTACGACGTTGCCGCGAATGCGAACGGCGTTGATGTCCTTTGTAACCACCGCCACTCCGTCGAAAAAACCATCGTTTGCAAGAATGTTACTGCCGTTGCCGACAACGATGTATTGTTCGCCCAGTTTACCCAATAGTCGCAGACAGGCGACGAGTTGCCGTTTGTTTTGCGGACGAACGGTCAACTTGATTTCGCCGCCGACGCGCAGAGTGGTAAGCGACGAAAAAGCGCAATCGGTGCGCACGGGGACCCCCGTACGCGCAAACGTTTCCGCCAGTTTTTCACGGGGCAGACTCATTTTCCGTCCCCCAATCGCTCGATTGCCTGCATGCGGACTGCGGCTACGTCGACGTCGGCAAACACGTTTGGCACGTACGTCGCGGCGAGGGCGGCTTCACACCTGCGGTAGGTTTCGTCGGTGTAAATGCTGCCGCTCACGGAAAACATACCGAGGTTGACAAGGGTTGCCTGCGCTTCGTCGCTTAACAGGTATGCGCAAAAAGCCTTCGCCGCTGCAACGCTCAGGGAAGTCTTGCACACGCCGACGTACTGCACAAGGTCTGTGTAACCATTGAGCGGCAGCACCGACAACGTTTCGATTTTGCCGCTATTCTGCCTTTGCGACAAACGATACAAATCCCGTTGCGTCCCAAGTAGCGTAACCGCCGACGTGTGAGAAACAAAGGCTTCGTAGGCGGCGTACTGCGTAATGTCGCTTTGCAATGAAAATCTGCCGCTTGCGCCGCTTGTCGCCAGTGCGCAAACAGGGTTGTTGAACTCGGCATAGCCGCACACAAGCGGCTGCAATGTGTAGATGTGTTTGCCCGACTTTCGGGTAATCGTCTTACTCAGGCACTCGGCAAGCAGGTTTTCGCAAGTTATCTCGCTTTGCCGCGCAAACAGACAATAAATACAGCTTAAATACGGAAATGCGTATGTATTATTGCCAAAAGTGGCACTTTTACGAAAATTGTCAGGCACGCTTGCAGGCATGTCGACGGCAGTAAGATATTCGGCAAACATCGCGCCGACGCCCGTCGAAAAACCGACGATATCGAACTTGTCGCCGCGTTGCAACTTATCCTTTGCCTGCGACGGCGACAACGTCGTAACGTGCACGTACAAGCCCTTGTTTTTGTTTTCAAACTTTGCCGCCCGCCCGGTAAGCCACGCCTGTCTGCTTCCGCAACCGCCCTCGAAACTTTCCACATTCCACAGTTCCAGCACGCCCGCGTAGCCGTCGGTTTTGGCTTTGACAGCAGGCTTTTGCGGCAAACCGGGAAGCACAAACATAATGACGGCGCACACAAACGCAACAAGGCATATTACTCCGCACGCTTGCCGTAGCTTCAACAGCAGACTACCGCCGCAGACAACCTTTTTACTGCGGTGACGTCGCGACTTACGATTGTTCGGTTGTACTATTTTGTAACGCAATTACTCTTCCCTGAACATATTTTACGTCGCAAACTCTGCCGTTTTACAATTTTTTTACATATTCCTTGGAAATTTAGTATTTACTTTTGGCATAAACTGCGATATACTTTCTATGTTCGATTTCATTACGGCAATTATTCACGGCTATGGCACAACAAGCATCGTTTAACGCACAATTGCCGCCGTCACGCTTGCACAAAACATCAGTGATTACGTTGGCCCTACCGTCAAGAAATTGTTTGCAAAACGATTGTATACGCCACTTTCGGCGGACAAAATAAACAAAAAGGACATCAACCAATGAAACTCAATTACAAACGAACGTTGCTTGTCGGATTTGCCTTTTTCCTTATTTGCGCATTCTGGCAGGCTTACGACGCCATTGTGCCCCTTATGCTGACCAATAAATTCGGTTTGAGTCAGGGCGCAAGCGGCATAATAATGTCGCTGGACAACATACTTGCGCTGTTCATGTTGCCGTTGTTCGGCGCACTGTCAGACAAGTCCAGGTCACGCTTCGGAAAGCGCACGCCCTTCATACTGATTGGCACAATCTGCGCAATCGTGTGTTTTGTCTCGCTTACGTTTGTCGACGAGGCGCAACTTAACAAGGTTAAGACAGACAAACAGGCGCTGTGGAACTACGCCAACACAATGACTGTCGAAAACAAGGAAAACGACAGCGTGATTGACGCCTCCGCCGAAACAAGCATAGTGCTGCGCGACTATGCCGCAAGACTGTTTTACAACACCGACTACGACAGCCTTACGGCAGACAAGCAGGCAAAACTTGTCCAAAAGTACGCCAACCTCGGTTACGACAGCGTGTACACCTACGACAAGGAAACCAAAACCTACGCCGTGTACGACAGCAAAGCCGATGTCCCCGACGGACTACGCAGCAAAAACACCTACGTGGCGTTGGTCAGTTCCGCCGAAAACCTGTTTGCACACAACGTGACGGCGACAAGCCCGTGGACGTTGGTGCTGTTTATAGTGTTGCTGCTTATGACGCTGATATCCATGGCGGTGTTCCGCTCGCCTGCGGTTGCGCTGATGCCCGACGTAACGGTGAAGCCGCTGCGAAGCAAAGCCAACGCCATAATAAACCTGATGGGTACGGCAGGCGGCATACTTGTACTGCTGCTCGGCATGGTGTTCGGCACGGGCAAGGTGCAAAACCAGATGATGCCATACACGTGGTACGTCGCGGCGGTCTGCGGCATAATGGCAGTTGCACTTGCGGTGTTCATCCTTACCGTGCGCGAGCCTGCATGGAACGCCGAAATGCTGGAAACACAGGCAAAACTGGACGAGGACAACCCTGAAGAACGCGACGAAACGGTTGTGGAAGTTGCCGATCAGGAAAACTTAAACGAGGTTGCCGACGTTCCGCAAAGCAAGTCCGTCTCAAACAAACTGTCCAAAGACAAACTGGCAAGCCTTATTCTGATACTGGCTTCGGTTGCATTGTGGTTTATCGGGTACAACGCAATTACAAGCAAATACTCGGTGTACGCCGTAAACGAACTCAACAAGGACTACAACACGACGTTGCTCATTGCGCAAGCCGCGGCTGTGGTCGCCTACATTCCCGTAGGTATGATCGCAAGCAAACTGGGGCGCAAACGCACTATTTTAATCGGTATCGCACTACTTACGGCGGCATTTTTCGGAGCGATTTTCGTGACGGCTTCCAGCCCGACATGGCTGCTCATCGTGCTGTTTGCACTGGCAGGCATCGCATGGGCGACGATAAACGTAAACAGTTTCCCGATGGTCGTGGAACTTGCCAAAGGCAGCACCATCGGCAAATACACGGGGTACTACTACACCGCCAGCATGGCTGCGCAGATTGTAACGCCGATACTGTCGGGCTACCTTATGCAGGCGTTCGGCACGATGAGGATACTGTTCCCCTACGGCACTATCTTCGTAGCGTTGAGTTTTGTCACGATGTTGTTTGTCAAGCACGGCGACAGCAAACCCGACAAACCGAAAGACAAAATGGAAATGCTTGCCGGTGCCGACGACTGACAAGCGGTGATGTTTTTGAAATCACACAAAATAAAGTCATTACATCTACCAGCGACAACGAATCTAATTTCACCATACACCAAAAGGGACAGTCACAACGGCTGTCCCTTTTGGCTTGTTTTTGTGTTTTTATTTTTATGATTTTCAGTTAAAACTTGCCTTTTTGTAATCAAAATCGCGATACGTATCGCTTTTTTGCTCACATCAACCATTTTGCACATTTTGCGTCAATCACATTAAAGACATCAGTTTTCTTTGACGGATACCGTAAGCGCAACGGGGAATGCGGACATAGGCATGGCACACAGTTCCTGCGAAGTGCCTTGCTTTTGCCGCAAAAGTTCGTGAAAGTCCGTTATGTCAAAGTTGTCATCAACCTGCTTTGCCAGAAACACTTCGATGTACTGCGTCACGAAGTTTTTCAGAGCGACAAGCATTTCTTCGGGAATTTGCTCGTCGCTTTTTTCCGCAAACGAGCCGCCAACGTCGGCACTGTCGGCGCGAGCCAGTTTTACCTGCAACTTTACTTCTAACCGTATGCCGCCGTCAATGTAACTTTTACCGACTTTTTTACTGTTTACTCGCAATGCATATGTTTTGCCGTCGTGCGTAAAGGACATTGTATCGCCACTCACATTCTCATTGAGAAGTGCAAAACCGCGCATTTCGTTGCCGCCAACTTCCGCCACAAACTCATTGGAGCGAAACACGGCAATACGGTCGTAGATAAAGTAGCCGTTTTCCTTGTCGGGTGCCTGCGGGTCGCTGTTGTCCGTTGCGACAAACTTCACGAAATTGAGAAAACCCGTCTTTGTAAGTTCACGCTGACTGCGTGTGTACTCCAACAGCGTATCGCTCGGCAACGCAACGTTCTTGTGAGTTTCGCGCAGAGTGGCAACCAGCGCAAGCGAAACGCTTTTGTTAAGCACATCCTCGCACCTGAACAGTTCATCGGCGTTTTCCGCACAGCAAATGACGGCGGTTTCCTTGAAACTGTCGCTGTAGGCGAAGTAGTCCACCACGTCGGAAAAATTGCGCGTGCCAAACAGACTTCGCCCGAGCACAAGTACGCCGCACTGCCCGAGGGACGGTTCCTTGCCCGTGCGCTCGGAAATGCGAAATATCGCCTCGCCGACAGAATGTCCCGTTGCGGTAATCACTTTGCTGAACACGCCCACCTGCTCACCGCTGTTGCCGGGGCTTACTATTTCGGCGGTCATCACAAACACGCCGCCGTCCGTATCCTTGTCAAAGTCCAGCCCCAGCCCAATCACAATGGCGCGTTTTTGCACCTCTCCCGGAACAAACGAGCCGCCGAACGCAAACAGCGCCACGGCGCAAACCAGCACAACTGCAACACGTTTAAGCCCGCTCATGCACACCTCCCGAAGTTTTGTCCACGGCAATTTTGTTAAGCAACGGATACAAAAGCGGCAACACGTACTGCACAAGCGCAAACGGCACCACCGCATAGGCAAGAAAACTTTCGGCAAATCTCCTGGACGACACCACCATTGGCAGCATTGTCAGCAGCACAATCACCGTGACGGCAATCAGGTTGATTTTGTCGTGGCGCAGACCGAAGATTTTTTCCAGACTTTTGTATGCGCAGTAGAAAAACAGCGTAATTTTGAGCAGAACCGATGTCACCCACAACGACAGTGTAAGCCAGTCCCAACGTCCGCTTGCACCTGCGCCGGAAGAAAACACGCCCAGTTTGCTCATGGCAGGGTCAAAGTGCTCGGCAAAACTTCCGTAAAGCGTGACAAACACGATGTTGGTCAGAACCGTTATCACCGCACCTGCCACGAATACGCTGATGACCGGTCCGAACAGCCGTTTGCCCATTTTCACCTTGTCAAGCACAAAATACACAAACAGGTAATCGCTGAACCAGTACCCCTGCCTCAGCGCGGTAACCAAAATGTTGTCCCAGCCCGCCTCGGCAACGGGCAACAGCCCCGTCCAGTGCGAACTGACAAGCGGATTTGCCACCATCGCAAGCACACTCAACGTGACCGGCACAAACAGCAGCTGACTTACCCTTGCAATGGACGTAAAGCCGCGTGAAAGCGCAAACACCGACACCGCCGCAACAGGCAGCGCAAACAACACCCAATTGGTGTTGACGTCAAACGTTACGGCAAACATTTTGTAGCAGGAACTAAGCAGCACAATCATGCGCGAAGTGAACACCAAAAAAAATATGCACATTATTATTTTGCTTACAACCTTGCCGAGGGTCACGTCCAGTACAAGATTGACTGGCAGGCAAGCCGAACGATTGATACGCATTGCCCACAGCAAAAAGCACAGGCAAATGCCGTCGGCAACAAACCCTACGCACAGCACAAGCCAACTGTCGTGTCCCACGTTGCCTGCCAGTATGCCCGGCAAGCCCAAAAACTTGCCACCCGCAATTACCAGCATCAGCATAAGCGCAAGTTGACCGACGGTAACTCTTTCCTTGTCCATTGTCAACCCCTCCTTGTCTTGTTGGCATTGGGAATGCTTTCGGGGCGGTGTTCCTGTTGCGGCACGGGACTTTGAAACACGGCATCTTGTCTGTCGGCAGGCACATCCGGCGCGTAAGGCGCAAGAAACGGCGCATGGTTTGTCTGCAAACTTGTGAGATAAATCAGGATTACAAGCATGCACAGCGTGACACCCAGTATTCCGGTCAAGCCGCCGACCACCGTAATTACAATGCGCAGTACAGACAGCACAAGGGTGTCGTCGGGCATGGTAAACAAGCCTATCCCGGACAGCGCGCCTATCATGACGGCAGGCGCGCCGATAAGCCCTGCATTGACCGCCGCGTCGCCAAGTACTATCGCGCCGACCAGCGACAGCGAAATGCCCACTGCCGACGGCATACGCAGATTTGCCTCGCGCAGTATGTCGAATATGACAATTACCATCACCATTTCCACAATGGGGCTGAACGGAATCGCTTCCGTCGCGTTGAGCACGGTCAGCAAAAATTTGAGCGGAATTATCTGGTAGTTGTACATTTGCAGACACACGTACAGGGCAGGCAGAAAAACGGAAATAAGCACACTTATGAACCTTAAAGCCCTGTTAACGGACGTTATTACGGCGTTTTCGTAGTAGTCACCGGGGGACTGCAAGTCCTCAACGAACAGATACGGCAAGGTTAGTACCAAGGGCGAACCGTCGCAGATTACGGCGATGCGCCCCTCCAGCATTTTGCAGACGGCAACGTCGGGCTTTTCCGTCAAGCCGACTCTTCGGAACAGCGCGGTGTGTTCCACGTCGAGATACCTGGCAAGGTAACTGCTGTCCGGCACACCGTCTGTTGTGATTTGCTGCAAACGCTGTACGACGTTACCCACAATCTTTTTGTCGGCGATTCCGTCGATGTAGCACACGACTACCGACGTGTTTGTGTATCGTCCGACGGTCAGCGAAATTGTCTTGAAGTGCGACGTTTTGAGCCGTTTGCGAAGCAGGGTCACGTTGACCTTCACGTCCTCGACAAACCCTTCGCGCGGTCCGCGCATAACCATACTCGTAGGGGGTTCGATTATGCCGCGCCCCGTCTGAGTTCGCGTGTCCACCGCCACACAGCCGCCATTGTTGTCAAACACAAGGGTGTAACCGTTTACAAAGGCTTCCTCTGCCGATTGATAGGTCGGGCAGGGCTTCACCACGGCAGCGGCGGCGGTAAATTCGGCGAAATCGTTCACGCTTGCCACGTGCTTGCGGTACACGATAGGTTGCATTACAAATTCAGACACTTTGTTGCCGTCAGTCATCGTATCCAGCGAAACCACCTTAAGTCCGCACACTTCGCGCAGGCGAAAGTCTTCTTCGTCGCGGTATGCGGCTTGCAGTTGTGTAAAAATCGAGTCTTTCATACCCGTAATTATTTCGTATTTTACGGCAATTTATACTTGCCGACGACAAAGGAAAAAGCCGACGAAACCTATTTGTTTTGTCGGCTTTTAATGACGTTTTTGCGTGCAGATATCGAGCAATACTCTTTTGTGGGGTGCTTCGACTTCTCTTTCGGCTTCGCTCGATATGAAATTTTTGTTGTAAAACCTATCGACCGTAACGCCGAAAGACGGGTTGACTTTTTACCACACCTTTCCGTCACACCAATCGTCGTCGCGTTACGCTACGTATATTACCGGGCAGAACGATTTTTCGGGGGGGGGGGTGGTTAACCCTATTTGGCAGTTTGCTTTCTCGTACCGCGATGTAGATTTTGCTTTCGTCAGCACATATTTTGCACTTCTATTGCACGCAATTATGTTGACAAATCGTTTTTTATTTGAGTATAATAGTAACAGAAAAACTAATCGGAGGTGTTTTTATGGCTAACGTTAACGTCACAATTCGTATGGACGAAAACCTTAAGAAACAAGCGGAAGAACTGTTTGCGGATTTCGGTCTTTCTTTTAACGCCGCAATGGTTATGTTTACGAAACAATCTGTTCGAGAGCAACGTATTCCTTTTGAAATTACACGCAATACGATTTCAATAGCTTCCGACGATGCGATTTCTTCCGCGTCCAAGCAACTTATTGACCGGAATATAGCGGCATACAAGGAGCTTGCAAAATGATTTGGCTTTCTGAATACCAGGTTTTATGCTTGCACAGCGAACTTGTTAAAGCAACGGGTGGTTCGGACGGACTGCGTGATGACAACCTTTTGCAATCAGCCCTGCTTTCGCCCATGCAGACGTACAGTTCTGTAGAGTTGTTTCCGTCATTGATTGACAAAGCGGTTCGCCTGGCTTGCGGCCTTACGCAAAATCACCCTTTTATCGACGGAAACAAACGCATCGGCGCACACGCAATGCTTGTAACGCTGAAATTAAACGGAATTTCTCTTTCTTATACTCAACAAGAATTATCTTCCGTTTTTTGGAAGTTGGCGTCGGGTGAAATCGCTTACGAAGAATTAAAGGTTTGGGTTCGGTCACACATAGGCAGCGAGGAGACGTAATAGTCCCTCGCTTTTCTTTCCCCCCCCACCCCCTTAAGCCTTCCTGTGCGCTCTTGCGTGAGCGGCACTACCAACACAGGCTTTGCAAATTGCTCGGGGCAAACCGCTCGCCGCCTTGCCCGACGGGAACGATATGTTCTGCCATTGTCGCTCTTCGGAACAAAAACATAGTAGGCGTTCACGGAAATCTGAACCGATTTAACGTTTTTTCTCGAAAAAAACATTTATTTTACCGAGTATTCGCTTTCTTTCGGGAATGAAACGGCTTTGCCTTTGCCTGCTTGGTTGAAAGAAGCGTAGTAAAACTCGTTTGAGCTTTTGAAGTAAAATTTGCTCTCGTCGTAGTTGCAGTAAACGGTGGTCGAAGAGGAATAGAGAACGTCTGCAATCACATTCTTTTCATCGCTTACGCTTGCATAAGAGGAAAATATGTTCGTTTCGAAAGAATGTTCGGGCAGATAGGCTTCAAGCGTCGCTTTCAAATCTGAGTAGCCTTCGCTTGTGGCATGGTAAGCAAACTTTTCGTCGCCGTTTTCGTAGATTACGTTGTCTTTGATGACATAAGTCTTGTTTGCGTATTTGCCGTAATCTTTATCAAACCGTAAAGAGTACAAAGTCGTGTTTGCTATGGTGTATTTAGTAATCTCTACTTTTCCGTTTTCGCCGTAATAATATATGGCATAGTCGTTTGCGGAAAAGCACTCTTTGATGGCAGCGGCTACCGTTTCGCAACCGTCGTTATATACTTTTTTTCGTTCGTCCTTTTCAAACTGTTCAAGTTTTTTGGCAAAACTTTTTTTCAACAGGTCGGCGTTTCCGAAAACCGCATTGTTCAAAAGGTGACCTGCGGCAAGAACTATGCCGGTTATCAAAAGTATCACAATGGCAGCAATCGCCAAAAACTTAAAGACTTTGCCGGACTTTTTAATTGCTACGGCGTTTTCTTCGTACTGACATTCTCCGCACAAACGGTCACGGACGATCGCGAAACCGTCGAATCGACCTGCATAACCGAGTCCAGATCGCTTTCGTACCGACCACTCCATTCTGTTTTCAGAAGTTTGCCGCAGCAAGCGCAGTAATGTTTGATTGGACCTGTATATACATATTTTTTTACCATAAATTTCCCCTCCTTTTCTATAATGTTATAATAATTATGTCATACTTTGTTTATTTTGTCAAGTAACCAGTCGGAAGTCAGGCTTCAAACAATCGGACGTAGGTCGTAAGAATATCTCTGCCCGCAGCGATTAGTGAAAACATATATCCAGCCCGGCGGAACAGATTTCATTGAATACATACACCGCTACCCTGGAAGGCAACAAAATACGATAAATTAACAATAGAAAAAGGTTAAGCGTAAAATCGCCTGACATTAAAGTCATTGTAATAGCCCTCAAAAAGGCAAAAAGAAAAACCCGGTCAAACCTTATGGGTTCAACCGGGTCCAACTTGCGTCACTCGGGCAAAATCTCGTTTTTAAGGCACCTTTCGGGAGTGTGTCGGACGATAAGTACTTTTTGCTACCCCATGCAAATAAAAAAAGACCACTACCCGTTTTATTGAATAGTGGTCTTCGTTTATATGGTTTCGTGGATATCGACTCCGCATTTGAATCGGAACTCGATATCGTGTTTTCCTTCGACCTTTATGCAATCGATTGAAAAAGTGTCGAAAAACGCACTCCCGTTCGGTTACTTCGCTCCGGTCAACAGCTTGTCCAGCGGGATTCTCTCCGGGTATTTTCCTTCGGTTAGAATATCGCTTAAATATTTGTTGTCCAGAATCATATCATCCCGGATAAGTTGCCAGTTTGCCTTTTTCCTGAAAAACACTTTGAAGATCAGAAAATTCATAATCGCCCCGATTACCGGCGTGGTCATGCCGAAAGCCTCTGTATGAGAGAAATGGCACCCGGTCTCTGTTCGCTTTCCTTCAAAAGTAATAAAAGCTGTCTTCTTGTCGCTTTGGAAGACTATGCGGAAGTGGTTTTCATCCTGCTCGCATTCCGTAATTGTACCGGTCACATCGTAGTCCAGCCCCATGACAATCTCGCGGAAGCGAACCTTGCTTCCTGTGCGATAGTTCCCGTTATAGAGATTACATTCGATATGGTAGGGACTCCATTTCACAAACTCTTCCTCAAAGTTAGCAACCCACGCCTCCATTTTCTCATAGGGTGCCGGAATCTCAATCTGTTCTGTAAGAATAACCATTATCAGTTTCTCCTATTCTGTTAAAGCGGCATCGGCACTCCGGCAATCTCAAGGATTACGACAATAGCAATCGCAAACGCCGCAATTCCGACGACCTCTATCTCTTTTGGTTTCGTTTTGTCTGCTTCGCAGACAATTATGTTATATCATATTTTACCGACTTTTTCAATAATTTTAGCATATTTTACCGACTTTTCAATAATTTTAGCATCCGGACTAAATAAAAAAAGACCACTACCTGTTTTATTGGATAGTGGTCTGCGCTTATATGGTTTCGTGGATATCGACTCCGCATTTGAATTGGAACTCGATATCGCGTTTTCCTTCGACCTTTATGCCGTCGGTTAAAAATGGGCGAAAATGCCCCTAAAAATACAAAAATAATGGTCTATAAGTCTTTTTTTCTCATAGACCATAGCACTTGTGTTAGACCACCAAAAAGTCAGAACTTGTTTTTATCGAAACGTTTCATCAATTCTTATTTCGGCTTTTTCAATACCGAACAAGTTTTTTATTTTAGATGCTATTATTTGTATAAAATCCTTACTATCGCTTCTTCTTATGATATAAACTAAGTTACAAACGACGAATACACCCAAAACCTTAATAACGCTTGCTTTTTTAATAACCCGACCTTAAAACTATTTTTCGCGATGCGACCGAACATTAAATCTTTTAATCGTCGATATTAACTTTTTCGACGCATAGTCGGGCTGAGCCCGCCAAACCCAGTTTCCTTGTGCAACGGACGGCGTATTCATTCTGCCTTCTTCGTTTCCAAGCAAAAGCCAGTCCTGCAACGGTATCACAGCAAGTTCAGCAATTGACTCAAACGCCAGTTTAATCATCTTATATGTCGAGTTTAACCCTTTGATGTGCGAACATTCTCTTTTGAATCGTTTTAGCGTATCTCCGACAAGGTTTTCCGTCCACGTACGAGTACAGTCGGCGTCGTGAGAACCCGTATAAACCACGTAATCTTTATTTGCATATAGCCTCGGCAAATATTCGCTGTCTTCATCAAAAAACGCAAACTGCAATATTTTCATCCCTGGATATCCGCAATACGCAATTAGTTCTCGCACGTCATCGGTCAAAAAACCAAGATCTTCCGCGATTATTTTTGCATTAGGGACACTTTGATTTATCGCGTCGAAAAGTTTTCCCCCGGGGCCTTTTTCCCAGTGTCCGTTGCGAGCGGTTTTCTCACCATACGGAACCGAATAATATCCCGCAAACCCGCGAAAATGGTCTATTCTTACAATGTCAAATAACGACGCGCAGATTTTGATGCGTGAGCACCACCACTTGAAGTCGTTCTTTTCCATTTTCGCATAATCGTAAATCGGATTGCCCCACAATTGTCCATCGGGAGAAAACCCGTCGGGAGGACAACCTGCAACGAACGTCGGATTCAAATTCTCGTCAAGCAGATACTCGTCCGTATTACTCCAAACGTCAACCGAATCATATGCAACGTAAATCGGCATATCTCCGATGATTTTTATTCCTTTTGAACGCGCATAATCGCGAACCTTTTTCCATTGCGTAAAAAACTTGAATTGAACGAATCGCCAAAACTCCGTTTGACATTCAAAATCGCTTTTTCTCTCGATTGCGTTTTTGTATATTCGATATTCATCCGCCCAAGATGACCAAGGCACATAATCATAACTCTCTTTTATTGAGAAGAATAAAGCATAGTCGTCAAGCCACTGCTTGTTTTTATGACAAAAACGTACATATTCGACAGTTTTTACAAATCTCGAAAAGGCTTTTTTGAGCACGGCAATTCTTGTTAAAAACAACCTTCTGTAATCTATGCGCTCGCTTTTGCACTTTTCTCCATCAAGTTCGTCGCTCGTCAACAATCCTTCTTTATACAATTCTTCCAAATCAACAAAATAAGGATTGCCGGCAAAAGACGCCGGCGATTGGTATGGGCTATCTCCGTATGCGGTTGGGTTAAGAGGAAGAATTTGCCAACATTTAGTCCCTGTTTTGTCCAGAAAATCAAGCCAGTCGAAACACGCTTTCCCGAAAGAACCTATTCCGTACTCGGAAGGCAATGCACTCACCGCCATAAGCAATCCGCTTTTGTGCGAGAATCCGAATTTTTTGTTAACCGACATGTTATGCGTTCTCCTTATCTGTACTACAAGCGAGCCTTTAACAAAATGCAAAGAATTTGCGACAATTCGGCAAGACTCGCATTATTCCTGCTTGGCATGCCGACCTGTGTTATTTCAATCTGATTTGCCCTTCAATATCAAATATGGACACTTTGGCAATGGGCATTGTCGTACACCGTCATATGCGGATACAGCGCATAATTTTGGAAGAACATCGCAATATCTCTGTCCTTCGGTTCTACATCGTTTACGAGCGTATCGCCTATATAGAGTTCGCCGGCAGTGATTTCTTCAAGACCGGCTATCATACGTAGCGTGGCGGATTTTCCGCAGCCGGACGCCCTGACGAAAACAATAAAGTCCTTATCTTTAATACCCATCGTGAAGTCGTTTACGGCTTTTGTTCCGTGGGGATAAACTTTTTATATGTGATTGGGTTTTACGTCTGCCATAATTAGCCTCTTATTGTTTGACTGCGCCCGCCGACAAGCCGTTTATCATATATTTAATCAGGAAGAACTACAAGATTACAATCGGGACGGCGATAAACACTGCGCCTGCCGAAAATCTTGCGAATTCGGTTTCCGGAAGAGACATAAGCCCGACCGCCACCGTCCACATGTTTTTGTCTTTGAGAAGAAGTTTTGGAAGGATAAAATCGCTCCATGGCCACGCAAACTGCGTCAAAAGCGTATATACCAGTATCGGCTTTGACAGCGGAAGCGCCACGTTGAAGAATATCCTCGCATTGCTTGCTCCGTCAATTCTTGCCGCTTCGTAAATCGAATTCGGAATAGTATCGAAGAAACCTTTTTGCACCAAGTAGCCCATCGGGGCACCGCCTGCATATATAAGAACAAGCCCTAGGTGGCTGTTGATGAAATTGAATTGCGTCATAAGCAGATACACGGCAACCATTCCCATAAACGACGGGAACATCCCGAGAATCAACGCGCCCTTCATCAATACTTTTCTTCCCTTAAATCGGAAAGACGAGATGACGTAAGCGGTCAGAATCACCAAAACCGTGCCCAAAAGGCTACTTATCGTCGCCACAAGCAAAGTATTTGCAAACCACTTCGGATAGTCGTACATAACGGTGTCCGTAAACAGCGTCCTAAAAGAATCAAAAGAATATTCCGACGGAAAAAAGCCGTTGAAACTATATATGCTTCCGCTCGCCGAAAAACAACTCAGCACCACCCATATAATGGGAAACACGAAGATGATTGACACCGGCAACAAAACGGAGTACGTGAGCAGAACGTTTGTGGTTTTTTTGAGTTTGACACTGGATTTTCTTCTCATTTGAACGTATCCTCCCTCTTATATGCCGATGAGCGCACGTAAACCAAAAGGCTTATTGCCGAGGTGATGATAAACATAATCAGACTGATCGCCGCGCCTATTGAATAATAGTTGTTGTCAATCGACATCCTGTACAGCCAGTTGATAAGCAAGTCGGTGTCGCTTGCAAGGAAATAGCCCTCGCTAAGAACGTCGCTTCTCAGGAAATAGAACACTCCGAAATTATTGAAGTTGCCCATAAACTGACTGATGAGAACGGGCGTCGTCGAAAAGAGAACAAACGGAAGCGTTATTTTTATAAACTGCACCCATGAACTTGCCCCGTCTATTCTTGCCGCTTCGTACAAATCGTTGTTGATATTCGACAGTATGCCCGATGCGAGCAACATTATTGACGGAACCGACAACCACGCATTGACAAGCAAGCCTATGCCCCTTGCCATCCATTTGGAATTGATTCCCAAAAAGTCGATGATTTTGCCGCCGTTCTGCACGATTATCTGGTTTATCGGACCGCCGTTGCTGAACATATAATGGAACACAAGCAAGGAAATGAATCCCGGCACGGCATAGGCGAGCACGGGAAACGCCCTCCACAACGCCTTGGGCTTTACGCATTTTTTGTTGTACAAAATCGCAAGTCCGAGTCCGAGAAAATAATTGATGAACGTTGATAAAAACGCCCAAAGCAGGTTCCAGCCGAGTATTTTGCCGAACGATTGCGACAAATTCCCCAGTGCAACTAATTTTTTGAAACTGTCAAGACTCCAATCCACCAGTTCGGGAGGGACGATTTTCCCGCCGTAGTTGGTGAATGCAATCAGAATCATAAAAATTATCGGCAAGACGTTGAATATCATTACGCCCAAAATGGGGATAACTAGCGCCGCCTTGTAAAAATTGCGGTTCATCATCGACGACAAATCGTCTTTGAACGACGAAACTTTTCCTTTGAAAAGCAAGTCTTCTGCTCCGCGATGAGCGTCTTTTATGTTTGACACATAGACGACAATGAGCGCGACAAGAGCAATCCAGGCAAATATGCCCATCAACAGCATAATTACAGAGTCGTCGCCCTTTATGCCGAGCCACGAATCGGCTTTGACCGTTCCCAAGGTGAAAAACCCGAACAAATCTTTTATGCCGCGGAGCGCAAAATAGACAATAAACCCGACTTCCGCCAAAATGTAGACAATCCCTTTGATATATTGTCCGTTGACAATTTGCCCGGCTCCCATAAAGCACATCGAAGCATACGTCGCCCTACCCGACGTTGCAAAGAAGTCTTTTAGGTTCTTTAGGGATTGTCTGGCTTTTTCGGCAACGTCCCTACGCCGTATAGCGGATTTTTTCCTCAGATTTTTATATCTTTCTTTTAGACTTATCATAGTTATGCAAAGGTATGGATAGCCTTATAAATATTCGACGATATTTCTTCGATAACGCTTTGGAGTTTCTCCGTGTCAAAGATACGCTTGCCGCATCCGTCGGTTGCGATTTGTTTGAATCCCGATTTAATCGGAGTCCAGATTTGTTTGACCGAACTGATTGACGGCATAACTTCCAAAACGCCCGAATCGAGGTTTCTATAAGTGATTTGAGATGCCAAAGACTCTGTTTGTGCAATTACGTCGCTTCTTGCGGCAACGATGCCAAGCATATCCGCACGAGCTTTCACCATTTCGTAACTAGTTGCGAATTCAACAAACTTGACTGCCCATTCACGGTTTTTGGTATAACTGCTTACCGCATATCCGTTCACGCCGCCCATGGTTTGCTGTTCCATCCAAAGGTCGCCGTTTGTGACGTCTTTCTCAACGGTGATATCTCCGTCTTTCGGAAGTTTCGGAAGTCCCGTTATAATCAGATTTTCTTTTGCTTTTGCGTCGGCGCTTTCTTGATCAAGACCTTCTTTCTGATATTGAAGCGACATTTCTTTCAGGAATTGCGAAGTGATATCGGGAGTGGTAATCGTTGCAAAAATCGTGCCGTTTGCAAGCATGGGCGCACGGCCGTTTGTAAACGAATCGTCAATGCACTTTTCGTCCATAATGCCCGCAAGCTCCCACATGATTTTTGCGCCCTTAACCGCGTTATTTTTTGCGATACCGATATCCTTGTCGTCGGTGTTGTTGTTGCCAAACACGTATGCTCCGTACGAAAGCAGATAACCCATGTTAAAATACTCGTTGCCGAGTTCTATGGCATAGCCAAACTTATTGCTGTCTGCTTCTCGAATACCTTTGCTGTATCGGTACATTTCGTTCCAATATTCAACCATATCGGGCACGTCGTTCCCGTTTTTATCCCATTCGGTCTTCCAGTTGTCGGGAAGCGCATCCTTGCGATAGAACAACAGCGGTTGCTGGACGTTTACCGGGACGCCGCAATAAACGGTTTTGCCTTCGTTATCGTACTTGAAGGCGTCCCATGCGTTTTGCGGAATTTTGCCGTAGCAATCCATCTTCTCGATATCGAGCGGAATGATATGATGTTTTTCGACGTACGACATAAGAATATCGTTTGCCTGATACAAAACGTCCGGCCCGTGACCGTACGGTCCGTCTTTTTCCAGGTCGCTGTACTCGTCCATATTCGCATCGACGGCCATCACCCCTTCGCCTGCATACTTTGCATTGAACGCGTCCAGCAATTCTTTGAGATATCCTTCCTTTTTCGCCGTGTCGTTTTCAAGAATACGCAACACGACCGCTTTCTTTTCTTCGTCTTCTTTGCACGCGGAAAAGCAAAGCGTGACCGTCGTCAATATTATGGCAACGATCAATAACATTGACACAAATTTGCTCTTTTTCATAATATCTCTCCTTCTATAACAAAGGAATCGGCGTTGCCGTCCTCTTTTTTATTATACTCCGTCAACGGCTTTGCGCCAATACCTATTTTCTTTTTCCGACGCACAATCAACCTTAAAACCTGCTCTTTGCTTGCCCTCTCAATCACAACCGCGTCGTTTTTGGAATAAATTTTCAATTTTCCGTTCTCTATTGCAGGCTGTCGTTTAAGTTTAAGTACTTCTTTGAGCGAAATCTGAAAGTCGATTATGTCTTTTTCTTGCAACTTCGAAAAATCAAACGTTCTTCTGCAATCGGGGTCATATTCGCCTTCCAGCAAAATGTCGGTGCCGTAGTACAAGTTGAAACTTCCCGGCAAAAAAACCAGCGTCGCAATCGCGCAAAGCAATCTATTGCGGTCTTTGTTTACTTTCGTAAAAAATCTTGCCGTATCGTGACTGTCCAACAAATTAAACATCATATTGTTCGTGACGTCGCTGTATCTCATATAAAGCGAATTGAGCCGGTCGGCAAGTTGCTTTTCGTCTATGCTCTCGTCAACCCAGAAGTCCATCATCCGCTTTGTGAGCGCGTAGTTCATAATGGAATCGAACTGGTCGCCTCTGAGAAAACTTTCGCTGTTGTGCCAGTTCTCTCCGATCAGTGCCGAATCGGATTTTTGAGATTTTACCGCTTCTCGTACCTTTCTCCAAAAGCCGTGCGAAATCTCGTCGGACACGTCAAGACGCCACCCGTCCACGTCGCATTCTTTCATCCAGTACAACATAACGTCGACAAGGTAGTTCTGCACTTCCTTATTGCACGTATTGAGTTTCGGCATATACTCGCAATCTCCGAAGCACGCATAGTTCGGAGGGTCTTGTCTGATTTTTTCTCCGTCTATGACAAACCAATCGAAATATTTTGACTTTTTACCCTTTTTCATAACGTCTTTGAAGCGGGCAAAGTCATGGCTGACGTGATTGAACACGGCGTCAAGCACAACCCTCATTCCTTTTTCGTGCGCCTTCTCGACCAGTCTTTTTAAGGATTCTTTGTCGCCGAAAGACTCGTCTATGCAATAAAAATCTATGGTGTCGTATTTATGATTAGACTTGCTTTTGAAAATCGGCGTAAGGTAAATCGCCGTTGCACCAAGTCCGTTTATGTAGTCCAGCTTCTCCGTAATCCCGTCAAGATTGCCTCCGTAAAACGAAGTCGGGGTGGGCAGTTCGTCCCATTCGGCATTGATTTTCGATTTAATCCCGATTGCCTTGTCCGAACAGCAAAAACGGTCAACAAAAATCTGATAAAACACCGCGTTGTTAAGCCATCCGACGTTTTGTATCACGTCGTCATCGTTGATATAGGCAAACTGAAAACTGTTGAAGTATGCCAGATTAAAATTGTATGTGGAAACCAATCCGTCTTCGCAAAAGTAGTACGGTTTGTTATCGTATTCAAAATAAAATAAGTACGCAAGTCTTGGATCCCCAAGACGAAGCGTCGCTTTGTAATAATCAAACTGCGTGTCGCTTGCAATCAATTGCATTTTTTGTTTGAATTGTTGTTGCGCAATATGATATTTTGTATTATACCAAACAGATAATTTGCAAATTTGTTCGCCCTTTGCAAAGCGAATCCTTAACACTATTGTTTTGCCGTCCGTTGCGAAGCAGTAATTGCTTTCGGGACGATGATAAATTGCCTGAATATTCATTTTTGTATTGATTTTTTTTTGTTTTAGTTGTATAATTTGATTATCATGAGCAAGAAAGTCACGATGAGAGATATTGCAAAAGAGGCAGGCGTTTCTGTCGCTACCGTGAGTTACGTCCTTAACGACAAGGACGCTTCTCGCATAAGCGAAGACACAAAACGCAAAATCTGGCAACTTGTCAATCTCTATAATTACCGCATCAATTTCTCGGCAAAATGTCTGAGCAGCGGCAGCACCGACGTCGTAACGATATGTATCGGCGACAACGATTCGTCTGCCTACAAAGCCGAAACAATGCTCCTTATCCAAAGACTTTCAATTAAACTCGCAAGCGTCGGATATTCCTTGCAAGTTACTTTTGACAAAACCGTCAAGCGTGTTTCAAATTGCGACGCAATCATTTGTTTCAACAGCGACAACTCGTTTTTCCGAGCGCTTGGCGAGGTAAACTTTTGCCCGCTTCTCGCACTCGATACGGTCATTCCGAACGGCGATTTGTTTTATCAGATCACAACCGATTACAACGCCGTGGCACAAAAAGCAAACTCCATTTTCGGAACAAACAACTGGTCTGCCGTTGCGTTGAAACCAAACAGCGAAGAATTGAAGGAACGCATGTTGCAACAATTGAATCGCATTTGGTTTATAGATGACGATTCTCCCGTTTTGACAGAGTCGCAAAACGTTGTCGTCCTTGGCAGTATGGTGTCGAAGTTTTGTCAGAAACCCGCTCCTAACGTTTTGACCATCGATTCGCATTCCGATGAAAAAATCGACAAAATAGTGGAATGTCTTGACGTTGCGATCAATCGAAAAGAAGCTCTTCCAAGCGATATACGAGTCTGATTTTACATCGAAATTAGTTTCGTCCCTGCGACAAAACGTCGCAGGGACATTTTTTATTGTTATGCGGTTGTTTCTACTTTATAAATATCGATTTTGTTGGTTTTATAGTTGTAAGCAATCCGATACTTGCCTGCTTTGGAGCAGCAGAGGTTACCTTTGCCTTCAACCGTGAATATTGCGTTTGCGTCGCCGTCTGTGCCGAGTTTATCCTTTCCAACCCAAAGGCCGCCTTCATGCGCGCCGATATTATACGCGTCCAGACCGAATTCGACATCTTTTTCAAACGTCAACGTAATTTCATAAACGTTTTTGTTTTCGTTGTTCGCCGTCATCTTGAATTCGTCTTTGAATTCGTGGTTCCAGCCGTTCATCGTGCCTTTGACAAAAACATCTTTGCCTACTTTTGCGATAGTCAAAACCTTGCTGTAAGAGTTGAACGTTATGTTATAAGTTCCGCTTTCGCCGACTTTGATGTTTTTGCTATTTTTGCTTACTGCCGAAAAACCTGCCGAACCGACGAGAAATTCCGAGTCGTATGCAAAAGCCACGTTGTCCCATGTAAGTTTTTCGTCGCTTGCTTTGTGCGAGCGGACAACCAACTCTTCGTCCTTGTTGAGCACAACGTTCTCAATGCTGTAAACATCGCCGTTTTGTGTCATTTTGTATTTTGCTTGTTTTTCTGACTTTTGATAGTCACCCCATGTTCCGCCGAAAATGGTACCGTCGATAAAGTAATTGTATACCGTTTCGTCAGTCGCACTCTTTGTTGCGGAGATAACTTTGTTTTCGGGATCGAGAACAAATGTGTATTTGCCCGCTTCTTTGGTTTTTATGTTACCTACAAGTTTGCCGTTTTCATCGGTTTTTGCGGTGAACAAATCAAGACTTGCTTCATCAACGTTGGTAATATTGAAATATTGGCTGTTTTCTTTGATTTCGTCGCCTTTTGTTACGGCACCCATGAACATAAACTCTTCATTTGCTTTGAGTTGAACGGTCAACGTGTGTTTGCCGTCTTTTCCCGCAACGAAACGAGTTGCCGGCGAGAAAACGTTTGCCCAACCGGTGATTCCTGCGCCTTTTATGTAATAATTGACAACTTCTTGCACTTCAACGGGCTTCGCGTCGCCGTTACGCGTGACGGTCAGGCGGTTGTTGCTTGTATTGGAATCGGTTGTGAGCGTGAGCGTGTAATTGCCGTCTTGTTTGACGCTGATATTTTTATTTTCGTCAAGACCGGCGGCAGCTTCCATGTATTCGTCCGCACCGACAAGATTTCTGAAAGAAGCGCGTGCGCCGTCTGTGTTGTTGTAATCAAGAATTCCGCTTTCAAGCAACACCGTGAGCTGGAATGCGTCGTCGACGTGTAAATCGATTGTCAGTTCAAACACGTTGTTTTTGTCCGCAACTTTGGTCATATGATGGCTGTCTGCAAGATTGTTGCCCCAACCGTTCATGGTTCCCGAAATAACCCAGTCTCTCGTGTCGGCGAAACTGTTGTCCTGCCACTGTGCATACGCTTTTGCGTCCTCTTTCATCGGAGCGTCAAAATCGAATGCCTTGGCACTGGTCGGAGTTACAAACCAACCCCTGAAAGTAAAGCCTTCTTTTGTCGGTGCTTCCGGCATCGTCGGAGCTTTGCCCTTTTCAACCTTTTGCGTTGACAAAACGGTGGTTCCGTCGTTGTCGCACAAAGTGAGCGTTACCATTTCCGTTTTGTTGCAAGCAACCATGGAAAAAGTCATCGCCAGAATGAGCAACGCAATCGATACGATAGATAAAAGTTTTTTCATAATTCCTCCTGCAAAAGTAATTCTTTTTTTTGCTTAACGGCCTGCTTAATCGTTAAGCAACTTAATAATACCATTAATTTTTCGGCTTGTCAATACCCATTTTTTGTTTTTTTTATATACTTAGCAGGAACATTAATCGTATTTATTCACTTGCCTTTCGTCCGTTGCTTTGTAGCGCTAGCAGCACTAGCACCGGGAAAAGATAGGAGTATTTTTACTTTGAAGTTGGTTGGACGGAAGTCAACGACTAGCAAAAATTTTTACGTTATAATCGTCAATTTCAAAGTTTTCGGTACAAAATTTTACCGTTGACTTGTGCTTTTCACTGTGCTACAAACGCAGACGAAAGGCGAAAGTTTCGTCGTTCGACGAAGAAGACGGACGGCAAAACGGCATAGAAAAACCGAGCGTTTAGAACACTCGGTTAAAGGTTGTGATGTTTTTATAGTTTGATTTTTATTCCGAAATAATCTCTTGTAAAAAATAAGCCGAAACTCCCAAGGGAGCCCTCTCGACTTGCTTGAAAAGAAAAAACGAACTCAAGATTTTCTCTCGGGTTCGTTTTATTTTTGTTTGGTGCACCACAGATAACGTAAATTGAACCGATAAGGTTTGGTTTGCGTTATTTTTTATCAAAAAAAAGCCTAATTGTAAAATCAGGCTTTTTTCGATTATTCTTTTTTATTGTCTAATAATCTTGTTTTTTGACTCAATTCCCCGATAATTTTTGATTTGGCAAGCTTATTTAAACTATTTACTTTTATATAGCATTCAGCCATTGGCTCTATTATCTTAGGTGTCTCAGCACCAAAATAGTTAAACTGCAAACAATACTGGCATTTAAAGAAGATTACCCACAGAAAGTCTTTTTTACTTGTATTTTTTATATAGTCTTGCAACTTTGCCGCCCACCCAGGAACTTTTAAATCGCAAAATAACATTAACAACAGCAACTTTTCGGGAGAAGAGTATGATTGCTTGCTATAATAATCATTAAAAATCAACCGCATCTTTTCCGTCCCTACACACTCAAAGATAAAGCTAGACATCGCAAGAGGAACGCACAGTTTTAATATATCACAAAAATCACTGTATGCTTTATCCATAGAGTCTTTTAACGATTCGTTGGAATCCTCTTTTTGACTTGCGAGAATTTCCTCGTTAATTTTGCTTGCAAAACTTAGAACAGATTCTCTAAATTGCTTCCAAAGCACTAAGCAGCTACTTATAAATATTTGAAGAGCTTCCTGTTTAGTCACATTTTCCAATTCTTCACTACTTTTTAATACTCGTCCAAGCAATTCAACGGTTAAAGCAAATGTCATGTTCTCATTATAATGTATGTTTGCCTTGCATTTTGTTGGAGCATAACTTTCAGAGGTGTCAGGAGTGTCGGTCAATGTATCTTTCTCCTCAGTAGACAATTGTTTAGTACTAGCTATAGTTGTTTTAACTTGGTCTTCGGGAATACCCAATTCCAGCTTAATAGAATCAACTTCAAATAAGTTTCCTAAATCGCTATGACTTGATAAATACGGTAAAATTCGATCCTGCAATTTACCTATTAAATCAGCATCATCCAACATCATTCCGGCATAATAGTTAATAACGTCGGCGTAATCTAAATAAGAGTTGTTTGATATTATATTGCTACACAAAAAACCTTTGTTTAATATACAGTATTTCGCAAGATAATAGTCGTTTAAACATTCATATCTAAAAAACACTAGGTCATCATATTCCACTAAAATGCCTTTATCAAAGAACAAGGTGTCAAATCTGCTATCTTTCAAAATATAGCCTTTTTTCGTATGGTATTCCTTTGTAAACTCAAGAAATTCATCCTTGGAAACACTGTAAGATTTTTTACTAAAAAGCAATTTGGCAAAACAAGCAAGAAAACGTTCTTTGTTGTCAAAATTGAAAGTTTTTGATAGCATCTCCTCGGGATTAAGTTTTTCAAGGAGTTTTTCCATAAACGCTTCAACAATCTTAGCTTGATTCGTCGGAAGATAATTTGACGATTCGTTGCAAATTGAAAGAATTAGAGATACAGCAAACGGTGTACGGGGCATATTATTTACAGAAAAACTATAAATAATTTTGTCTATGTAGCCATCTTCTATATTTGGGTTTATTTCGCCCACGTTTTGAGCCAATTTTCTGATACTATGCTTGTCCATGCTACGAATAAAATAATTATGCGTAGTACCAGAATATCTTTCCTGAAGAGTCGCTTCGTCTTCATCAGTAAATGCTGCCGGTATTTCAGTTCGAAAGTAGATGATTTTATTATTCGGGTATTTAGTTTTAAATGTATCTACTAATGCTTTCGAATTGGCAAGTTTGTCAAAATTATCCAATATTAATACAAAGCAGCCATTTTCAAGCAATGTAATGATTTTTTCTTTTGAAATCGACTTCGATTCGTCCATTAAATCACTTGTTTTTGATATGACAGCTTTTTCAATTGCACTCTTATATCCCTGCAACATTTTGCAATCTAAAACGATTGGGATTTTTTTGACGCTATGATAATTTTCATATATATATTTAGCAACATAATTAGCAAAAATCGTTTTGCCTGATTCTTTTTTACCCCAAAATGTAATATCGTCCCCAGAACAATCCAACATTTTGGAGACATCGAATATGAATTTTTTGTCCGGATCGTCATAACGTTCTTTTGCCTGTTCGGATCTTTTTTCTATTTTTGGCATTACAAACAAATCATCAAATGATTTTTTTGATGAATTATCTAGTAGATTTACAATAAATAGGGTACTTAATTCTTTTATGAATCCATTTTTTGTGTTTAATATTGTGTCACAACAGAGCTGTTGAGTAGAATCAGTTTCTATTGTAAATGTTAATTTCCCATTTTCAGAAACGGTAGTGTTAGGAGCAAAAGCCAAACGTTTTTTAACATATGTTCTATTAGTTACCTCAACTTCCGATGAATCATCAAACTTTATGATGGTATAACCGTTTTCAGTCGAATTCACATCTACTTTTGATGCAAAATTGTAAATTGTTGTTCCATTCATTCCCCTTACAAAACTTACATGTTCAAAGTGTTTATGCCCTGTTAAAACAAAATCATATTTGTTAAGTAATACCTCGATTTCAGCTGCATTATCATCATAAAACCAGTCTATCGGGTGATGCATAACAAGAATTTTTTTGTCGCACGACTGAATATCATTTAGAGATGTTACCATTGCAGAACGAGGGATAATAATTTTTTTTGCTTCATTAGTACTGTCGCCAGCGGTATTCCATGCGGTATTTATTAGCGTAACGCCATAATTGATATTTGCAATTGATATGATTTTTGTAAAAACGGGACTTTCTATCGGCCAATTTGAGAATAAGTCAGCGTACTCAAAAAATGTCGCAAGCCGTTCAGTTACATTAGGTTTTTTAAAGTCATCGTCAGTAACCCCTGATTCTAAAATTCTGCTAGTAAAGCTACCCGAAAAATCCTTATCGACTTTACCTATATCTACCTCATGATTGCCTGGAACATAAACAATTTGTTCCTCTTTCAAATTTAGACCATTTAGTATCGGTTCAATAAAATTTTCAAGAGCCAAGTCAAAATTTTCCTTGGTGCCAGAAAACACCAAATCACCACTGCAAACAATTAAAGCAATAGTTCCATCCATGCAATTTGCTTTAATATCGCAGATAAGCGCATCGCGGATCTCTTTAACGCTATCAAGATTTTCTTGACGAATATGAAGATCTGAAAGGTGTATTATATAATTCTTTTGCATATTTTCCCCCTTATATGGATAAAATACTACTATGAGTACTGATAAACTAATTAATCTATTGAAAGGGAAGAATAAACAACAAATAATAAACTTATTAATGCAGTTATACTATTTCCGCTTTTCAAAAAATTAATTTTACAGACTTTCGTTTAACAGATTAAAGTTAAGCCACATATTTCAACTCGATTTTTGCTTTAACTCCCGCATAGTCATTTTCTTCAATATCGTTAAACGAATCTTCGTTAAAGCCAACAACTAGCACATGTATAAAGTCATTGAATGAGTAAATCTTTTCATCTGCGTTTTCGATATTGTCTTTAATTATGTCTGCTTTAACTATCAAGCAATCATGTTGATATGATCTATCGATTAAGATAGTTTTTCCATTTGGATGAGCAGTATTCAAGTGTTGATTTGGTGTCAGGGCAATCAAGTTCTCTAAATAAAAAGATATCTCGGGGAATTCGCTTGCCGAAAAAATATGATGGATATGTGTAGCTTTTTCAGTATCTCCGGGCATTTCGCTTAAGCCATTTCTATATTGGTCGTTGTATGTTCTCAATCTACGCTTTGCCTTAGATGACATATAGCGGAAGTATGCCTCATTAATAACAATATGATGTTGAGCCATATAATCTTTGCGGGAAATTGATTTAGGCTTTTCAGCATAAATATCTCTAAAGTTATCACGATTATACATCAACATATCATATGTAACAACATGCTGCGAAATATGCCCACGTTCGGTACCTCTTTTATTTAACTCAAAAGCTAATACGTTAATTACTTTGGTGAATATTCGACCACATTCAAGCCTGCCAGAAGAACCACGACTACCAATGTCAGTGTTAGCGACTGTAAAGTTAAAAAACGTCTCTTTTAGGTGTTCATACGATTCTGCAGTTTGAGTTTCAAAGAACTCAGAAAATACAGCATTCAAAGTAGAATCTGTAATTACTTTGTTGATATACTGTGTTAAAAAACACAATGAATTTCTTTCGCGTAAAGAAATAAATTCTAAGACATCGCGATTTATGACTTCATACTGATTACATCTTCCAGTTTTGGTCTCCTTAAGAATGCCGGCATAAGCAAATAATTTGATGGGCTGTCCAAAAAATTTATCATATTCGTTTGACGCAGAATCACTATCTACATCAACTTTTCTAAAAATGGCATGCACGTTTTCAATTGCATATTGAGAGAACCAAATATCCTTAGATGTAAAGAAAGTATTGGTTGTATTACTATCTATGTAATTTACAATACAGTCAGCGACAATGCATAAAACATCCGGAGTGCACTTTTGATCAATCCAACGAGCATTGTGGTGAACGCGTATATCGTAGTTATTTTTATTGATAAAATCAATTATTCCTTGTTCAGTCATTTTTTCCTCCTTATTCCAAAGTAAAAAACGGAATTATTGTCAATGTTTAATGAACGTGTTCCATAGTTTCTTGCTATTCTATAATATAGTCGGAACTCTCTCGTTGCAAAGAAATCCAAATCAGTTTCAGATAAAGCAGTATTGTTGTTTTTTAGCGTCAAAAATGCTACAGAACCGTTTGCTATTGTATTTTTAGGCAAAAAACAAGCCCTTGGGGCATAGCTTAAATTAGGAACTAAGACAACGTTTTCTACGTTAATATACCTTGAAACGGCTAAATTGTTTATGTCCGAAATATATGAATCATATCCCGCAATATCAACTATCGAATTTGATCCGATATTTCTCGATTTTAAAACTCTATACTTTCCTGTTTGTGAAAGCATAGAATTTACAATTTGTCTATCTCTAAATGCATCAAAAACGCCTAATTGCATATCTTCAGCAATTCTATCAAAGTCAGAATTTCTATATATTAACCAAGATGGATAATTATTATCTGTTATGTATTCTTGCTGTTGAATAATATCTATTTTTTGAGTGATGGAAACCACATGTGTTAAATCGGATTTTTCCTGTGAATTAAAAATCAAATTTACTGTTTCAATTTTTACACCTTTGAATCCATTTTCGCCAAAATCGAGTATTGACTTTATATGTGAATTTTTAATAATTTCACGTATCTCGTCGTATTCGGGTGCATTTAATATACTTTTGGGAACAATTAGAGAAATCCAATCTCCATCGTGATAAGCCTTTTCCAGGAACCATACGAATAGATTTGAACTTTTTGTGATTTTGCTGTTTTTTCTATATTCTCGTTGCAAATTATAATCTTTTATCTTTGCGTAAGGCGGATTTCCTATAACCAAGTCAAACTTTTTCCCCGCTACAGGAAATTTCAAATAGTCGTCATTGATATAAATTATGGCAACATTAGAATACTTATCTCTGAAAAAAGTTTCAAAAATAAGTTCCGCGATTCTTAATTCATTGTCGTCAATATCAATAAGATAGAGCTCCAATATTCGTTTAGTTTTATATTTTTCTGCTATAAATGGCAAAAAATTTCCCGCCCCAACAGAGGGCTCGAGAATCCGTATATGATCTTTCTCTGTAAAATCCGGAAGCTCTGCCATTATTTTTTTGCATATCGCAGTGTCAGTGTAAAAAGCCGCCGTTAAATCTCTGTTAGGATTTAAAAATTCGGCAGCTTGATATACACAATCAACCGGCAATTGCTTACCATACGTCTTTATGCAAGAAACCAATCCGCCAAGGTCGCTGATATCATATTTAGTTAAAAAATCTTGCAATGTCATTCGTTTTCGACCTTTTTAATTTCTTCCGCTATTTGTCTGAATATTTCAGTTGGAACAGCCTCCCCAATAGATTGTCTTATATTGATATCATTTTGCACCAGATACCTTGTTTTTTCTGTCATCGATAATGAATTTAACCTTTCCAAAGAGTCATCGGTCCACCTAAAAGATGTTGGAATTGACATTAAGCGCATCAATTCTCTAATACTAAATACCCTGTCATCAACAGGGTGAACAGTGTTTTGACTAGCTAAAATATCATTTCTCGTGTGAATACATGGAGCAACTTTATCCCAAAACTGTCTAGTATATTTGTCGGCGTTACCGTTTTTTGTATATACTTTTACACCATCTTTATAATAATGAGGTAGTCTGTTTTTATCCTCATTATCAAAAGCACATTCTCCTTCTTTCAGATTTTCAATCCAATGACGCATTTCGGGGGAATAGCTCCTAAAATAGTGGAATATGTCCAACGGATCAATTTCTCCCATTGTTTTTAACGACGGTAAATCACCGATAACTTGCCTAAGAGTTAATTCTTCTCTATAATTTGGGTAGAGAGAATCGGGCATAACATCTATGTCTTTTCTTACGCCTATTACCAAAGTTCTTGTTCGACTAGAGTTAGCGCCGTAGTTTTTAAAATTTAGCACTTTAAACTCAATATTGTACATATTTGACAAATCATCTAAGATTGCTTGTCGGATTTTTTTATTATCACCATCGATATCAGTACAAATTGTATTAAGGAAAGCTTTTACATTTTCTATAACAAAATATCGAGGTTTTATTTGCATAATGAGTGAAAGAGATGCCACCACAAGTGAATTTCTTTTACTTTCATCTTTCTTCTTATGATTAGCCACCGACATGCCTTGGCATGGTGGAGTCGCAATTAATACGGTTAAGTCCGTTAGATTTTCCTTTTCTCTCCATAACTGCAATTGGTTTAATATTTCTTGTTTTGTTTCTGGCAACAAAATATCGCCTAAAACATATCCCGAATTGTATTTGCATTTATGATTGACTTTTTGAACATCTAACCTTTTTTGAAGAAGTTCATTTGTTGCAACACAATCAAACCCTTCCATTTTAAATCCGTAGCAGCCAACGCCAGCACTACTAAATAGCGAAATATAAGTCAGTTGATTCATTTATTTATCCTCCGACGGTAAAATGTCCATTACGTCTGCAATGTTGCATGATAAAACTCTACAAATACGCATCAAAACATCCATACTTACAGGCTGATTTTTACCAAGTTTCGCCAAAGTCGCTGTGCCTATATCTGCTTTAAGGCGCAAATCGGTTTTAGACATATTTTTATCTATAAGAAGTTTCCATAATTTGTTATAACTTACAGCCATATTTTCACTCGCAAAAACATTTTTAGTTCATATATTATTTTATCAAAAAAAAGAACAAAATGCAAGCACTTTGTTCTCGAAATCAAATAAAATGTTTTAATATGCGAATATTTGCAAAGCAATTACATATTGAAACCATTCATAAAATCGTTCAGATAGGCATTTGGAACGTATATTTGTGGATTCGCTGGAGGGAGTAGCCCCTGCGGAGAACGAGAAACTTTATTTCCAGGCTTTTGTGGATTTACTGAAAAACCATAGTTCAAGACCAATTCTTTTATATATTCATTACAGTTTACGCGGTGTACAATATTGCCGTAACCGGCAGTTAACTTTTTATTTATAACTTGCGGTTTAGGAGAATAGTCGTTTCCTCCTACACTCAAAAAATGTATGCGCCCCTCATTTCCCCATGCACCACTATTTGCATTGTATTCCCATTGAAATGCAAGAGCATGTTTTTGTGAGTTGCATAAAAAACCATATGTTAAAAAAAATTCTGCATCATTTGCAAAAACCAAATAATGCCCACTTTTACCATATTGTAATTTTGCCATAAAACCCTCCCAACATATTTTTATTAAAGTATATCATTTCCCGTAGTAAATGTCAAATATGACATTTTATAAAATTGAAGATTGTGAAAATTTCAAATGGCACTTTGGCGGGTGCTTGACTATACAAGCGCGACGCTTCGCGTCGCGGTCAAG
>OGOZ01000276.1_pt1 | contig 36981 bp, 30 predicted proteins | sample 1552801 | NCBI WGS metagenome assembly OGOZ01 (sample SAMEA2580196, study PRJEB22360) | human gut metagenome | biome: human gut; feature: human-associated habitat; material: faeces | place: Denmark | collected 2008/2010 | reverse complement strand
AAGCCGAGGAAGACAAGACGGTGGGAATATGGAAGAAGCCGGAGCCGGAGGAAGAGAAAACGGCCGGCGTTTGGACACAGCAGAAAATTGATCAAGGAGGGAAAAATTGATGCGGAAAAAATAGCAACCAAGTTATTGACAAAACCTTGGCAGAGTTTGATTGCAGTTCTGATTAGTGAAGGCTTATGTTTGCTCTGTATTGTATTGGGGTCTCCGGCATATGGGGGACACTTATTGGATTTGCCGGTATAATAATCTATCTCTACTAGACTCCTATAAAAAGGGCTGTGAAGTCCTGGTGAGTTTTTCCTCACTTTTTCTTCACAGCCCCTTCCTTTTTTCACCCTCACTGATACTATTTTCCGATAAAAAGTAGACACTTTTTGTCGGAAAGAGCCGCTTAAAGCGTCGCCCTTCTGCGCTGAAAGCGCAGAAGACGTCTCATGCAGACTCCCATTAAAAGTAGACTTTGTCTACTTTTAATGGGAGCCTAGTATCAGAATTTGGGCCAGTAGTCCAATACGCTGCCAGATTCAATGCGGTGATTCTCGCCCTGTTCCCAGATGCAGTCATTCAAAAGAAGCTTAAAAAATATTGTTCCACTTTTCGGCCGTTCCAGCTCAAAGACCCAGGTGCCGGCGTCCAGATTATCACACCGCTGCCCGAAATCCCAGGAGAGTGGCAAGGTGTTGCCGCGGATGTAGAGGGCGTTTCCAAAGCCCGTATCATAATGGACGATGATCCTTGTCTTTCGCGGAGCGGGCGGTTCATGATCCGACACCTGGCCGGAGACCAGAAGCACGGCGCCGTAAGGCGGGATCGTGATTTCCAGACTTGCACCGTTTATCCGGTAACGGCGGCGGGTATCCAGAAGATCGGTAAAGTAACCGGAGAAACATTCGCCCAGAGGAATTGACCGGTGCTGCTCCCTGGGCGAGGCGTTAAACAGGCAGATCATACATCTGCCGCCCGCCGCCCGCTTAAAAGCATACACCCGATCGCCTGGGCGAAAGTAAAGCTCCTCCTGGGTGCCATGGGCGAGAATATTCGGATAGTCTCGCCGAATTCTGTTCAATCTTTGGAGCAGCTTGAAGGTAGTGCCGCTCTCGGAAAAGTCCGGCATCATTTCCCGGTTGAGGTCATTGACCATCTGTTCGGTATACCGAAAATCTCCGGCCAGATGCTGCTCCGTACCGTAATAGACTACGGGGATACCCCGGACGGCATAGAGAAAGGCCAGGGCCAAATGCAGCTTGGAAACATTGTCTCCGCAGTTGGACAAAAATCTGGCCCGGTCATGGTTATCAATGAAGGTGAACAGCTGGTTCGGATTCGGATACAAAGCGTCCTGATCCAGTACCCATTTTACCCCGCCCCAGTCTTCTCCCCGGCAAAAACAGTTGTTGAGCTGAAAGTAGAGCGGGTAATCCAGCATCCCCCACAAGTACCGCTGAAATGCCGCGTTTTCTGAAACTGAGCCGGTATAGGCTTCACCAAAGCAATGTTTTCCAGTATGCTGCTCATAGCGGGACAGATACTCCGGCGATATTTCCACAACCGCATCAACCCGGGACCCGGAAAAGCCATAGGAAAACCAGCCGCAGTTTTTCTCCGGACTCCAGTAGGCCTCCATCAGGGCCTGCCAGCAATTGGAATTTTCCTGGGCCAGGTCGTCCAGACCGCCGAGACTGTAATTCTGTGCCTCAAAGGGATCCGCAAAGTTGACGATATTGGGGTTGTTGTGATACCACGCAGGATTATCAAAAGGGGGCGCCGGGCGGTAGGACGGCGGGTCATATTGCTGTGATGGGTATTCCAGATAATCTGCCGTATGGTTCAGCTGAGCGTCGATGATGATTTTTATTCCCAGCCGCTCCGCTTCCTCCACCAGGGCCTGCAGCTCCGCCTCTGTACCAAAATGGGGATTGGGGCTGTTAAAATCACGGGTATAGTATCCGTGGTATCCCGCCTCGTCCCCGGTCCGGCTGTATAGCTCGTTGTCCTGGGGCGCTGACATCCAGACGGCGGTGAAGCCCAGAGAGCGGATATAGGGAAGCTGCTGCCGGAGCCCGGCCCAGTCTCCGCCCTGATAAAAGTGCAGGTTGCCGGGCTGGTATTCTGCGCCCTGCACCCCGTTGTTAGACGGATCCCCGTCGCAGAAACGGTCCGTCATCAGCATGTATACCGTGTCGCTTCTCTCCAGATCATATTTTGAATAGGCCATGGCTCACCCCTTGACTGCGCCGGAAGCAATTCCGTTGATGATATACTTCTGCATAAACAAAAAGAAGATGACCACCGGGATGGTCGACACCACAAAGCCCGCCATAATCAGGTGCCATTGCTGGTTATACTGCCCGTAAAAATACATCTGGCTCAGGGGAATCGTAAGGGGCTTTCCCAAAATCAGGTAAGGCAGGAGATAGTCGTTCCATATCCACAACACGTTCAAAACGGAGACGGTAGCCAGAATGGGCTTGAGCATGGGCAGAACGATGGAAAGAAACAGGCGAACAGTGCCGCAACCGTCGATCATGGCGGCCTCCTCCAGCTCCCGGGGAACAGAATGGACAAAGCCCTTGATGAGAAAAATGGGGATGGGACACTGAAGCCCGCAGTAGATCAAAATCAGGCCCCAGATATGTCCTGTCAGCTTCAGATCCCGTGCTGTGGTGAGCAGGGCGATCATGATGGTGTGGAAGGGCACAAACATGGAGGAGAGGAACAAAAGGGTGAGAATATTTGCCCATTTTGAGCGCCATCGGGCCAGCGCATAGCCCGCCAGAGCGCTCACCAGCAGATTCAGCACAATTCCTCCGCCGGTCACCAGACAGGAATTGAAGAACACCTTGATAAAATCCGTTGCCTCGATCACCGCAGCGTAATTGGCAAGAGTGGGGGCCGTGGGCAAGGCGATGGCAGAGGCCAGGATCTCTCCCCGTGTTTTGAAGGAGTTGATGATCGCCATCAAAACCGGGAAAAAGAAAATCAAAGCGATCAGCGCGGTGAAAACAGTGATACCGACGCCTTTTTTATGTTTTCCCACTTTGACAGGCATCAGTCTTCCCCCTTTCTGCCTTGATACCAATACAACAGCGCAGTCATCAGGCTGATGATCAGAAACAGGATGACCGACTGGGCCGTGGCGTAGCCGGTCCGGTTGGAGCGAAAGCCGGTGTTATAGATCTGCAGGGCGATGGTGGTGGTGGCGCCGGCCGGGCCTCCGGAGGTCATGGCCATAGGGATATCAAAGGTTTTGAAGCAGGAGGTCACCAGCAAAATGGAATTCATGGCGATCACCGGGGCAAGCAACGGAAGCTTTACATGGCGAATGAGCGCCCAGGTTCCCGATGACTGCGGGCCCCCGGGTCCCCCCCCCCCCCTTTTCGGCGGCCTCCGTAAGCTCGGAGCCGATATTTTGCAGGCCTGCAATATAGATGAGCATATAGTAGCCCGCGCATTGCCAAACAGCGGTGATGCCCATAGAAAACAGCGCCATGGTCCGGTTCCCGAGCCAACTGATCTGAAAAGCCTCCGGGATATGCAGCAGCTCCACAACAGAGCGGTAAACATTTCCGTAGAGAAACACCCACACGAAGCTGACGATGATCAAACTCATCAGGTTGGGCAGAAAGAAAAGCGCCCGAAACAGTTTTTTGAAACGGACATTGCCGTCCAGCAGCAGCGCGAGACCCAGTGCTACCAGATTGGTGCATAGGGTGACAAAAACGGTATATTTAGTGGTGATCCACACAGCGCTTCGGAAAGTAGGGTTGGAAAGGGCCTCCTTATAGTTTTTCAGCCCGATAAAGTGCTGCTCTGGGTTATAGCCGTAGGCGTCTGTAAACGAGAGCCAGAGGCTATTGAAAAAAGGAAAAATGAAAAACGCGATAAAAAAGGCCGCAGCAGGAATGATAAACGCCATATAGATCCGATTCTGCTTTCGTTTCCATTGCTGCATTCTGTGGATCCCTCCTTCATTGTGATAAAGGAAGCAGGAAAGCGCGGTCGCTTTCCTGCCTCCTTTTTGCCGTGTTACGGCGATTTATCCTGTCAGGACTGGCTTGCCGCTCTGGCGTTGTCCCATGCGGTATCCAGACTGCTCAAAATGTCGTCCAGAGAGCTGAGATCCAGCAGGTAATTGGACAGAGCGCTCTCATATTCAGGGCCAAAAGCGGTGGGCCAGCCTCTGTCTACCTGGGTGCAGACCATACCAGCGTCGATATAGGCGTTGACGTCATCGGCCAAGGGGTCAAAATCCACGGATACGCCCTTGACAGCGGAAAACAGCTTGGAGGTGCTGCACCAGAGCTCGGCGATTTCGGGGTGGGTGAGGAATTCCAGGAACAGCTTGCACTCCTCCGGATGCTCCGTGGAGGCGGAGATGGAGAGCCCGAAATCCGGGAACTGGAACAGTTTGGTGTCTTTCGGATCTTCCGATGCGGGCATTGCCATCATGCCCAGATTTACATCGGGGTTGATCTGCCGAATCGGCTCCAGCGCCCAGAGGCCGTTGATCATCATGGCAGCCTCGCCGTTTGCCATCATGGCACAGGCACCGTTATAGTCCGTGTCAAAGGCAGTGCGGGTGTTGCCGTGCTGGTAGACCATTTTGGTGATTTCAAAGGTGCTTGTCCAGCCCTCGGAACCGGAAAAGCTCGCCTCGCCGCTGTCCTTCTTGCTGTCCCAGTTGATGTCCTTGCCGTAGATGGCGGAAGCTGCTGCCACCAGAGACACCGGCTTGATGGTCCATGCGTCCTTGAAGCCCATGGCAAAGGGCGTGACACCGTTGCCTTCCAGGGTGTCGATTACCGTTTTCAGCTCGCTGAGTGTGGTGGGCACAGACAGGTCATACTCTGCGAAAATGTCCTTGTTGTAGAAAATCCCTTCACAGCTGCCGTCCACGGGCATTGCCCAGGTATGACCGTCCGCGTCGGTGAAGGAGGAGGCGGCGCGGGCCTCATCGGTGATGTTGTCCAGAAAGGCCTCGCTGCTCAGCTCCATGATGTAGCCGCCCCGGGCAATGTCCATGGTGTCCGTAGCTCCCTGGAAAATGTCGGGGACCTCGCCGGTGGCAAGCCTTGCTTTCAAGATCGCGGCGGGATCGTTGGTGACAATCTCCTGTTCAACGGTGATATAGGGATACTCGGTGTGGAAAGCGTTGATGATCTGCGCAAAGGCTTCCTGTGCCTCCTGCTTCTGGTGGAACAGGTGGATTGTAACTTCCTGCTGTGCCGGTTCAGCATTATCGTCCGGCGCAGTCTGACTGCCGGCGTTCGATTCCACCGGGGCAGCCGGGGCATTTCCGGAACCGCAGGCGGTCAGCATGGTCAATATCAGTGCTGCACAAAGCAGAAGTACCAGTATTTTTTTCACGGTGTCCTATCTCCATTCTTTCATATTTTCAGCCGGATGAATATCTGTGCCGATGCTTCCGTATGGCCACTTCGAAAAGCTTAAGGCACCTGTGTCATCCCCCTTGGACAGATTATAGCACCCCTGCATTTTATACGGCAATCAAACCATTTAGCCAATCTCTGAAATAAATTAGTTTTTTCATTTTTGCTATCCAAACGCCGGAATAAATTTGTTATAATGTAGCCAAAGGACAGGTGATGCGCATTGTTCCGGCACATGCACTCTTTAAGGAATAAACTGATGCTTACGGTATTGCTTCTTCTTGCGGTTGCTATGGCGATCGTTATTCTCATCGCCCAGACTCGCTCCCAGTCTGTGATACGGGAACAGTCCCTGTCGCTTCACACTAAGCTGGTGAAGACCGGCGCGGAGCGGCTGGACACCTCCTGCATGCGCCTGGACGACATCTACCGCTCCATCTATCTGAACGAAAATTTCCGGTCGTATTTAAAAAACCGCGGCCAGGATGCCACGGCGGCGGAAAAGCGCAGCGATACAGAGCTGCTGAAAAATATTTTCCTGTCCAGCCTCAGCAGCCGCTCTGATCTGTTCAGCATTATCTATATCGACGGATATGGACAACTGGTTTATGCCACAAGGAATGAGGCAGGGTCCTACGCGGATTATCATAGCTGCAATCTTCCGGCGGAGTATCTGGCCTGTATCGAAGCGGAGGAAAACCAGCGGGAGAAGGCGACTTTGCTCCCGACCTCCCCCCATATGCCCCTGCGAAACCTTGTGCAGAGCGCTCCTGCCTGTGTATATGCCGTCTCCCGGCAGATCGTAAATACGGAAAGCCATTTTGAACGGGTCGGGACCATGTTTATCACCATTGACCTTTCGGATCTGCAAAAGCTGTCCGCACTCATATTGCCTGACAGTACATCCATACTCTTTGTGTGCGATGAGGAGGGAAATGTGATCTATGACTCATCGGGGACCATGCTGATGCAGACTTTGCCGGCAGAGACGATGGCCTTTTCAGACGGCAAAGCCCAGCATGAGATCGTATATCAGGGCAGCCCCTATGTGATGGCCTCGGCCCGGTCCGCTTACAGCGGCTGGTATGTCCTGATGCTGACTCCCCAGTCCGTCTTTTCCGCGGACGCAATGGCTGTGTCCAGTGCCCTTTTTGCCGCTGCTGTTTTCGCGCTAATCCTGATCGCCGTCGTGACCGCTGTCGCCTCCGGCGCCATCAGCAGGCCGGTGGAGCAGCTTGCCGAGGCCATGGACGAGACCCAGCTCCGGCATTTAAACCAGAGGGTGACAGTCACCGGCAGTGACGAGATCGCCCGCCTGGGAAACAGCTTCAACACCCTGATGGACAAGCTGGAGCTTGCCATTTACAACGAATATGAGACGGCGCTTCAACAGAAGAACGCGGAGATCCGGGCCCTCCAGGCCCAGATGAACCCCCATTTTCTCTATAATGTCCTGCAGTCCATGGCGGCGATGGCAGATCTCCATCAGATCCCGGAGCTTTCGGTGATGGCCGCTGCGCTGGGAAAAACACTGCGCTATAACATCTCCGGCAAGGAGCCGCTGGTCACTCTGCGGGACGAGATCGCCCATGCGGGAAATTACTTGACGATACAGAAGATCCGTTTCGGCGACCGGCTGCATGATCAGGTCAACGTACCGGAATATGTAATGGATCATCTGGTGCCTCGGGTGAGCATACAGCCCATGGTGGAAAACGCCATTATCCACGGCTTTGAGAGCAGCGGGCAGACCGGGAATATATCCATCAGTGCATGGGAGGAAAAACGGCAGTTGATCATCGAGGTGGCCGACGACGGCCGGGGTATCCCGGAAGATCAGTTGGCAGCATTGCAGGCAGCCCTTGAGGAAAACAGCGGTCTGGCAGAAAACCAGGGGATAGGAATACAAAATCTGAATACCCGCCTGCGCCTGCTGTATGGCGCAGCGGGTACCTTGACCATAGACAGCGAGGAAGGAACCGGAACGGTCGTGCATATCATTATTCCTGTTGATGGGGGCTGATCAAATGTACAGCGTCTTGATTGTTGAGGATGAAGCCCTTATCCGGCAGGGACTGATCCGAAGCATCCGCTGGGATGAGCTGAAAATGACGCTGACCGGGGAGGCGGAAAACGGCGTGGAGGCCCTGGAAATTCTCCGTTCCCGGCAGGTGGATGTGATCCTCACGGATATGCGCATGCCGGTTTGCGACGGGCAGCAGATGTTGCAGGAGATTGAAAGACAAAAGCTGGACTGCGAGATCATTGTGCTGAGTGAATATACGGATTTTGCCTACATGCGGCAGGCGATCCATGCCCATGTGTTTGATTACCTTTTGAAGCCGGTGGACGCCGTCAGTCTGAACAGCCTTTTTCAAAGGGTAAAGGAAAAGCTGGACGAAAAAAACCGCGCGGCGAAGATGACGCAGGACGCGCTCACAGCCCTGTTTTCCGACGCCGCGTTTTCCGAGCCGGTGAGGTTTACTGAATGCTTTGCCGCCTATGTGGAGAAACACGGTGACAATGGGTTTGCCCTGTGTGAAATTCTGCTGAAAAAAGAAGAAAATGCAGAGAAAACCCTTACTGCCGTGCTCGGCCAATCACCCTTTGAAAACCGCTTGCTCTGCCTGCAGAAAGGAAAGCGTTTTGCCGTGCTGACTTTGCTGCCTGCACAGACCGCCGGCTCCTATCGGGCATGGCTTCAGACGGCCTTCGGCAAGCTCGCCCGCCCGGCGGAATTTCGCCTGGGGCTCAGTGAAAAAAAGAATTCTCTGAGCCTGCTCCCTGAGGCGCTGAACGAGGCGGCGGCAACTCTTTCTTTTCTTCCTCCCGGCAGGGCCATCGTTGAATATTCATCGGTAAAAGCGCTGACAACTGTCCGGTATCCTGCCCCGGTATACGGCCAGCAGCTGAAGGAACTGCTGAAAAGCGGCCGCGATTTTCGAAAGGAGCTGAAGCTGGCGTTTCAGCATGAACTGGAGAAAAAGGAAATGATCTGTCTGCCGGCAATGAAGCGTATGCTGGTGGAGTTTTCCCTGTCGTTGGAGCGCTGCTGCCAGGAGACGGGCAGAGGGGTAAACATCTCCGCACTGATCGGCGGCAATTACCTGGACCGGATCAACCAAATTCAATGGAGGCAGGAGATGGACGCCCTCTTTGAGGAGATCGTGGACAAGACCTTTGCCGCGATCGCGGAGCAGGATACCTTCAGTACAGACAGCATCCTGCGCCATGTGCTCAACGCGGTGCAGACCCGTTACATGGAGGACCTGAGTCTCATCAGCTTCGCCCAGGAATACCATATCAACTACATCTACCTGAGCCGTAAATTCAAGGAGCTGACCGGCGAGACCTTTACCAATTATCTGATGCAGATCCGAATGAACAAGGCCAGACAGCTCATTGAGCAGGATGGTTTCAGCGAAAAGGCGGCCGCCCCTCTGGTGGGCTATTCCAATCCCTATTATTTTATCAGCAGTTATCGAAAATACTTTGGTCTGGAGGAGCAGAATGAAAACTGATTGGTGGAAAGACGCGGTGGTGTATCAGATTTATCCCAGGAGCTTTCAGGACAGCAACGGGGACGGGATCGGCGATCTGAACGGGATCAGAATGCGGCTGGATTATATACGTGATCTGGGCGCGGACGTGATCTGGCTATGCCCCATCTATGCCTCACCCGGGGCGGACAACGGCTATGATATCAGTGACTATTACGCCATCAACCCGGATTTCGGGACCATGGAGGACTTTGACTGCCTTCTGGCGGAGGCCCACAGCAGGGGCATACGCATTGTTATGGATCTGGTGGTGAACCACACGTCCGATGAACATGCATGGTTTCAGAAAAGCCGGGAAAGCAGGGACAACCCTTACCGGAATTATTACATCTGGCGTGAGGAAAAGCCGAACAACTGGCAGTCCTGGTTCGGCGGCCCGGCCTGGGAGTATGACGCGCAGGCCGGGGCCCATTATCTGCACATTTTTGCAAAGAAGCAGCCGGATCTGAACTGGGAAAACCCGCGGCTGCGGCAGGAAATTTATGAGATGATGAACTGGTGGCTTGAAAAAGGTGTAGACGGCTTCCGCATGGATGTGATCAGCCTGATCTCCAAGCCGAACCCTATTCCCCGTACAGAGGAGATGGATCTCTCGCCTGTCTGCATCAACGGCCCCCGCGTGCATGAATATCTTCGGGAAATGAACAAGGAGGTTCTGGCCCATTATGACATGATGACCGTGGGGGAGTGCCCCGGCGTCACGGTGGAGGAGGCCAAAAAATATGCCGGCGCTGACCGGAATGAGCTGGATATGGTCTTTTCCTTTGAGCATACGGTGCTGACAGACGGCAGATACGGAAAATGGTCCGACCGGAAAACGCCTCTCCCGGCCCTGAAGCAGGTATTTGCCCATTGGCAGGCAGAAATGAGAGACACCGCATGGAACTGCCTGTTCTGGAGCAACCACGACCAGCCGAGAGCCGTGTCCAAATTCGGCTGTGATCTGCCCGAATACCGTGATGTCTCGGCAAAAATGCTGGGCCTGTGCCTTTATCTGATGCAGGGCACGCCCTATATTTTTCAGGGAGAGGAGCTGGGCATGGCCAATGCCGGCTTTTTTGATCTGGCCCAATACCGGGACCTGGAGAGCATTAACGCCTACCATGACCTGGTCGACAGCGGAACCCTGGACAAGCGCAGCATGCTGAATTACCTTGCCTGTGTCAGCCGGGACAATGCGCGTACCCCCATGCAGTGGAGCATGGCGCTGTACGGTGGTTTTTCCACTGCCGCGCCCTGGATCGGCATGGGGAAAAACTGGCGTGCCGCCAATGCGGAGCGGGAGGAAGGGAACCCGGATTCCGTGCTCTCCTTTTATAAGAAGCTCATTGCCTTTCGCAAGGGCAATCCGCTTATCCGGGACGGCTCCTTCCGCCTTCTCTGGCCGGAGCATGAGAAAATTTTTGCCTATGAGAGGAGCTGTAAGGGGAAAAGCCTGCTGGTGCTGTGCAATTTCAGCGCGGAGACGCTGCCGCTTCCGGAAACGCCGGATTATACAGAGACCCAGATTGTTCTTTCCAACATGCCTGTGGGGCATATCCGCGGCAGCCTGAGACCCTATGAGGCGATCGCGGTTTCTTCGGAAAAAGACCTTTTGTGAAGAGTGTAAAAAAATCGGCGGCGCGATTTTCGCAAGTTTACCCATTAACAGCGGGAAAGAAAAAGGAATATACTGGTTTCAATAAATGTAACTGGTTACAATCGACGGAAAGGGACAATGATGAAGGCAACCATTCGGGATGTGGCAAAATATGCAGGTGTGTCGGTGGCGACGGTATCCCGATACCTGAACAACAGTCCCCTGATCGCGGAGGCCTCTGTGGAGAAGGTCAGGCAGGCCATCGAAGCGCTGGACTATCAGCCCAGCATGATGGCCCGGGGGCTGCTCCACGGCAACAGCAAAACCATTGCCCTTGCTGTGGATGACAGCAACGCGGAGACCTACGGAAATGATTTCTTTCTCCGGATCCAATACGGGTTGGAACATAAGCTGGCCTGCAGCGGATATTATCTGATGATCTGCCATGTGGGTACCGGCGACGATGCGGTTTCCACGGTGAGGACGCTGATTAACGAAAACCGGATTGATGGCCTGGTACTTCTGAGCGAGATGGCCCACGGCAAGCTTCTGGCCCTGCTGCGGGAAAGCCAGATCCCCTTTGTTATCGCCGGACGCTCAGAGGAAGAGGACACTCTGTGGGTGGATATTGACAATATCGAAGCGGGCCGCCGCGCCACGGAGCGGCTGCTCCGGACAGGCGCCGACAGGGTGGGCTTTCTCACCAACAGCTTTGACAAGATGTTCGTGTCTGAACGCTTTCAGGGCTACTGCGATGCATTGGAAGGGGCAGGCATCCGGCGAGATCCCCGCTTTATCGCGGACGGCCTGTTCACGCCCGGGCAGATCTCTGCCTATATAGAGGCAAATAAAAATTTTCTCTGCGGGGCCTATGTGGCCTCGGACAGCACCATTGGCTTTTATTTTCTCCGCGAGCTGTATAAGCGCGGTACCAAAGTCCCGGATCAGATACAGGTGATTGGTTTTGACGACAGCGTCCTTGCTGCGGCTGCAGACCCGGCAATGACTGTCGTTGAGATAGATGTGACAAAGCTGGGAGTTTCGGCAGCGAAGATCCTCATGAAACAACTGCAGGCGGCGGAGCTGCGTCCGGGGCAGAGCCTTCTGCCGGTAGGGATCATTGAGAGAGCTTCAACAAAATAACAAGGCGCTGTGCCCGGTTATTTTTTACCCGAAATTGTAACCGTTTACAATCTGCGGATGAAAATGACTTCGGGCCATGGAGCACTTGTAATTTTGCCTGTTTCCAAACCCTCAAAAAAATGAAAAAAGGAGATCAGAATATGACAAAGCGTTTGATAGCGATCCTGCTTGCGCTGGTACTGGCCCTGTCTCTGGCTGCCTGTGGCACGTCTGGGGCTGAGCCTGAAAATACTGCGCCGGCAAACGATCGGCCGGAGGGACAGACCGACGGCGCAGGCACGAAGGAAACCGTGGAGATCACCTTTTAGCATTCATACAGCGAAGGTGAGGAAAAAATATTCCATGATACCGTATTGAAGGCCTTCAATGAGCGTTATCCCAATATTAAAGTCAATGTGATCAAAAATGAAGTGACTGCCTATGTGGGCGCGAAAAACTATCTTGACCTGTTCAGAAACAAAAATTATCTGCTGGCGTTCCGAAATACCTCTTTGTATACCCTGGTAACGGTGCCGAGGCAGATGTTCTTCGGCCTGGTTCTGGCCTGCCTGATTAACTCCGTCCGCAAAGGGCAGACAATGTTCAAAGTGATCTGTTATCTGCCGGTCATCACCTCCTGGGTGGTCGTGTCTCTGGTGTTCAAATATCTGTTTATGTTCGGCAAGGGCGGGCTGATGAAAGAATTTAATCAGAAATCAGTATTACGGCGGGGAAAGAAGCAGACAAAAATCCAGAATAAAAGCGGAAGGGGGGTTCCGACCATACAGCGCATTATCGGATTGCACAAACAGAAACACCGTGTTTTGTTTGATGTGACAGTTTTGGAAGTGCGCGGTTGACTTTCAACTTCTTTGTGTTTATAATCAATGCATACGGTTGCACATCGATTTGTAATATATATTTTTATTCTTTCCAAAATGAGAAAAATATTCGATTTATTTCAAATTTAATCGAATATTTTTTGCAACAATTTATGCAACCGGTTGCACGGAGAAGAACATGTCTATTACCATACGAGACGTGGCAAAGGCTGCCGGAGTATCACCCTCAACGGTATCAAGAGCGTTGAACAATAAGGGGACCATTTCAGAGGAGACCTGTGAAAGAATTTATCAGGCGATGCGGGAATTGAAATATGTCCCTAATGACATGGCGCGGAGCTTTGCCAATGGTAGCCCGCGGGCGATTGCGATTGCGATCAACGTCGCAGATGCGCAGGCCTATTCCAACAGCTTTTTCAACAAAATGGTTTTTGGCATTGAGACCGCAGCCCATCAGAGCGGCTACAACCTGATTGTCACAAACGCAACGGCGGACCGTGAGGGCCTGGGTTCCATAGAGCGGTTGATTATGGGGAAAAAGATTGATGGTATTCTTTTCCCGGTGTCCCTGGTTCAGCCCGACTTTCTGAAAGCCTTGGGGAACAACAGTTTTCCGTGCGTCATTTTGGGAAGGCCCGGCAGCATTGACGTGGATACAAGCTGGGTAGATATCGACAATGAGCAGGCAGGGATGTTGGCGGCAAGCCACCTGATCGACAAAGGATACCGGCGCATTGCCTTCCTGTCCAACGGAGAAAAGGAACTGTTTAATCAAGACCGTATTTCCGGCTATCAAAACGCACTGAAAAACAGGCAACTGGAGTCGGAAGATGCCTGGATCTGCCATGCTCCCTCCTCACTGGAGAAAGGAAAGGAGCGGGTTCGGCAGCTTCTGGACTATCCGATAAAGCCGGACGCCATCATATGCAGCGATGAAAAACTGGCGCTTGCCGCGACAAGGGTAGCGATGGCAGCGGGATACCGGGTTCCGGAGGATTTCGGCGTGCTGTGCTTTGATGATACTGCGGTTACGGAGCTTGCGGAGCCCGGCATTACCTGTGTGGATGTTGACACTTTTGAACTGGGAAAGTTGGCAGCGGAAAACCTGATCCGCCAGATTGAAAAGCCGGAGAAGGGCTCCAGGCGTGTGCAACTGACCACACATATCATTGAACGCGATTCTACCGGACGAAAAACGGAGAGAGAGGAGTAGATGTGTTTGAATTTTGCTGCAATCGTCCACAGGCCCACGGAAGACGATATCCATCCTTCAGGCAGGGATGCGCTCACCATCGACCTGACCACGGCACGGGGCGATTTTCAGAATGTCTATTTGCTATACTGGCCAAGATACGAAAACGATGCAAAGAAACGCAAAAAAATAAAAATGAAGATTGCTTTGCAGGACGCTTACCGGGACTACTATCGAAGTAAAATTTTAACAGAGGATATTTCGGCCTACACACGGTATTGCTTCCGCATGGAATCGGATCAGGGCACGGTCTGGTATGGCAGCCGAGGTTTTGAAACCTCGGAACCCGGCATGCAGGAGAACTTCTTCGAGTTTTTGTGGCCGAACCCGACAGATTGCGATCAGGCACCTGCCTGGGCGAAGGACCAGATCTACTATCAGATTTTTCCGGAGCGTTTTTTCAGCGGCGATCCCTCGATTACACCGGCGAATTCCGTGCCTTGGGGCGCAGCACCCACACGGGAGAATTTCATGGGCGGTGATCTGCGGGGCATTATCGAAAAGCTGGATTATATTCAGGCGCTGGGCGTTACCTGTATCTATTTGACCCCGATTTTCAAAGCGCCGTCCAACCATAAGTATGACACAGTGGACTATTATGAGATTGATCCGGCCTTCGGCACGAAGGAAGATCTGCGTGAGCTTGTGGCGGAAATACACAGGCGGGGGATGCGGCTGCTGCTGGATGGCGTGTTTAACCACTGCGGCTTTTACTGGCCTTACTTTCAGGATGTAATTGCCAAGGGTAAACAATCCGACTATTGCGACTGGTTTTTCCCGCACAGCTTCCCCGTCACCACGGAGCCCTGCAATTATGACTGTGTCGGTCACTACAAATGGATGCCCAAGATCAATCTGGCAAATCCGGAGGCGGAGCGTTATTTCATTTCCGTCGGAGAGTACTGGATCAGAGAATTTGCCATTGACGGCTGGCGGCTGGATGTGGCGGATGAGATCCCGACCGCGTTCTGGACAGCCTTCTCAACCGCGCTCAGGCGGCTGAACCCGGAGATCCTCCTGCTTGGTGAGACCTGGGGTGACGCCAGACGGCTTGTGTCGGGGGACCGGCTGGATACGGCAATGAACTACCTGTTTCGCGATATCGTCTGCGACTGGCTGGCGAAAGATGGGGTTTTGCCCTCCTGGGTTGACCACCGGATAAACCGCATGCTTGCCCTGTATACCGAGGAAGTGGATTTACGAATGTACAATCTGCTTGACAGCCACGATACGGCCCGTTTCCGATATCTGTGCAAAAACAAAGAGCGGCACAAACTGGCGGTTGCCCTGCAGATGACTTTTCCGGGCTGCCCGGCTGTCTATTACGGCGACGAGGTCGGCCTGTCCGGGGACAATGATCCCGGATGCCGTATGGCGATGGAATGGGACGAGCAACGCCAGGATCAAGAACTCCTGGCGTGGTACAAAATGCTTATTCAGATCCGGAGTCAATCGCCGTCCCTGCGCTATGGCCAGTACAGGACCGCCTTTTACGATGACATAGCCAATGTGTTTGCGTTTTACCGAATTCATGAGAGCGAGATGTCTCTCATCGTACTCAACGCCGGAGAAAAACCCTATCCTGTCACACTGGGGGAGGGGGTCTGGCAGGAGAGAATCGCGCAGCCGGACACGGACTGTACAACCGGAATTTCACCGGATCAGACGACAGAACTCGCCGCCTGTTCCGTTGGGATATATCAAAAGAAAGTGAAGGTGCAGAAATGAAAAAGCAATCCATTACAAAAATGTTGGCGCTTTTCCTTCTCGCAGCAATGATGTTAGCGGCATTCACTGCTTGCTCAAACGAAAAAGCGCCAGACACCAGTTCAAGCCCGCAGACCAGTCCTGCCGATGAGACAACGCCTGAAGAACCCGTCACGATTAACTTCTGGCATCATTACAGCGCACAGTCCGCGGAGAATGAAACTCTTATGAATGTCCTCATTCCCAAGTTTGAGGAAGAGAACCCCGGCTACAAGGTCAATGCTGTTTCCCACGAGTGGGGCGACCTGCACGACAAGATATTGATCAGCGCCCAGTCCAATACGCTGCCCGATGTTGCCCGTTTGGATATCGCGTGGGTCCCTGAATTTCAGAAAATGGGCATCCTTGTACCGCTGGATGCTGAGATGAGCGATTTTGATGAAGTTACGGCAGATCTTCTGCCCAGCGCCATGAGCACAGGCTTTGTTAAAGGCAATTACTACGCCATAGCTCTGAATACCAATACAAAGATCCTGTTTTATAATGCTGAGGAACTGAAAGCCGCAGGCCTGAGCGTTCCCAAGACGACGGAGGAATTTGTAAACGCCATCGTTGCCCTGTCCGGCACCAACGAAAACGGACAGCAGGTCTGGGGCCTGAATGAACCTGCTCTTGCCGGCTGGAATGTTCTGCCCTACATTTGGAGTAACGGCGGATCCATCACCAATGAGGATTATACCAAGGCCACCGGATATGTCAACAGTCCGGAAACCGTCGCCGCCGTTCAGACTCTGGTGGACCTGTATAAGAACGGGCAATTCTCCGGCTTCAACAGCGGCGATATTCCCATGACGGACGGCTTCGGCACCGGCCGCTACATGATGCTGCTGGAAGGCCCGTGGAAGACCGCGGAGCTTGCCGGCGCGTATCCCGATTTTGCCTACGGTACCGCTGAGATGCCCGCCGGCACTGCCGGTTCCATCTCTGTCCTGGGCGGCGAGGATATTGCCATGTTCAACACCGCCAACAAGGAAGGCGCGTGGAAGTTCATGCAGTTCATGACCAGCCCCTATGCGGAAGAAGAGATGGCCAAGTGCGGTCAAATTCCTGTGAACCAAAAGGCGCTGGCCAGCGACACCGTCAAGAACGCGGACTTTGCCCCGTTCCTGGAGGCCATTACCACCGCACAGGCGCGTCCCCCTGTGGCTTCCTGGTCTGAGATCGACAATGAGCTGACCAATGCCATGACCGACATGATCGTCAACGGCGCGGATGTCCAGCAGACCCTGGATGCGCTGGCCGCGAAAATCGACGTTCTGCTTGCATAGTATAAAAATTATATCAAATTTTGAATGCAAACGCAATCTTTTTCTTCATGCGCTGCCGGAAAGGCAGCGCATGAAGCTGCAAATTGAGAGGAGTTTGTCTTATGAGACTGCATTCCCGGCGCGATAAGCTCCAATTTTCCGCCCTTCTTCTGCCCGGCGTTCTTGCCTTTGCCCTGTTCACGATTTACCCCATTCTAAAGCTCTTTGTTATGAGCTTTCTGCATTGGAATCTGGGCAGCATGTTTGACAAAAGTTTCGCAGGGCTGGAGAACTATAAGGCGGTTTTATCGGATAAGACCTTTCTGATTGCCTTTGAAAACACGCTGATTTACACCCTTGTCACCGTGCCCGGACAAATGATCCTTGGTTTGCTTGCTGCAGTTCTGATCCATTCCATCCCGCGTTTCCGGGTGACTTTCCGTGTCATTTACTATATCCCGGTCATTACATCTTGGGTGATTGTATCTCTCGTCTTCCGTTACATCTTCAACACGGAAGGAATGCTGAATTATTTATTGACAAATGTGCTGCGTCTGACGGCAAAAAACATTGCGTGGCTGAACACGCGATGGGGCGGTATGACCGTCGTGATGCTGCTTGGCATATGGAAGGGCGTCGGCTGGAATCTGGTTGTCTTTCTGGCGGCGCTCCAATCGGTGCCGAATGAGCTGTATGAGGCTGCCGAGGTGGACGGATGCGGCAGTGTTTCCAAGTTCTTTTCCATTACCCTTCCCAGCATCAAGCCCACCATCCTGTTTGCTTTGGTTATGCTGACAATCGGCGGATTTAATGTATTCACTTCCATCAAGATGATTACAGACGGCAAGCCCATGCACCAAACGGAAACGGTATTGACGTGGATGTATTATATGGCCTTCAGTACCGGCGAATTCGGCTACGCTGCGGCACTGTCGTTTGTTGTGGCGGTGACCCTGATGGTTCTGGCGTTTCTGCAGTTCAAAGCCATGAAGAGTCAAAATGGATAAGAGGTGTCAATATGAGAAAAAAGCACAATGCCTTGACTAATGCCCTGAAATATCTTCTGCTTTTGGTGGGAGGAGCGGTGTCGGTTCTCCCTATGATCTATATGCTCAGCACCTCTCTGCGGCCCAACGGCGCGCTGTATGAATTTCCCCCGCATTTTTTCCCCAAGATCAGTGAAATTACCTTTGAAAACTACCGGTACATTTTTACGCAGGAAAAGTTCTATCTGAACTTTTTCAACAGCGTTCTTGTGGCTGTGATTACCATTGTAATCGCCGCCTTTGTCGCAACGGCACTGGCATATTGCCTTGCACGGTTTCGGTTTCCCGGACACAATCTGATTTTTGCACTGGTCATTGGCATGATGATTATTCCCGGAACAACACTGATCATTCCCCAGTATCAGCTTGCGACCTTTTTCCGCCTCACCAATAAGCTGTCCGGCCTGATCCCGTTCTACGTGGCCTGGGTGATTCCTTTTTCCACCTTTATGATTAAAAGCTATATTGAGGGGATCCCGAGGGAATATGACGAGGCGGTATATGCCGATGGCGGCAGCGTGTTCACCGTGTTTTTCAAAATCATCCTGCCGCTTTCCAGCCCAGCAATCGCTTCCGTCAGTATCTTCAACTTCCTGACGGCATGGGAAGAGTTTACCTGGGCAATGACCGTGATCAACGACAACGTAAAACGCACGCTGCCCATTGCCATTTCCGGATTTTTCGGGCAGCATCAGTTCACTCAGTGGGGATATGTTTTTGCCATGTCCATGGCGAGTCTGATTCCTGTTCTGATCGTTTTTATATGCTGCCAGAAATTCTTTGTTTCCGGCCTGCAGGCCGGTGGACTGAAAGGATAAACAAAGGGCTGCAGACGATTCTTTGGATGTCTGCTTCTTGGCATTGCCTTTCTCCAATTATGACGTCGGAGTACGCGGTAGATCTGGCTGCTGCCGATGGAATGACCCGCCTTTTCTTCATAGCGAGCTTTTATCTCGGAAAATTCCACTATTTGTCCTTGTTCTGTTTCCTCGCTTCGGCTATGATTTCTCCGTCTTCCTCTGCTCCTGACGATCATCATCGGTGCTCTGTCTTATACATCCATTTATATAGCAAGGCTCAACTTTACGGTCGCTTCGCCCACCCTTGAGGTGATGGGGGTGCTCGACAAGGCCCAGATAGGGTGTATTGGCAGCATGTTTATCCTGTGGGCCATAGGTTCGGTGCTGGCTTCTGTGGTAATGTTCAGGATGATGAGTGAAAAATCCAAATGCGTGACAGAGCCTTATGCAAAAGAATGAGATAAGGTCTGTACGGCGCAGGAGGCCGTGAAGCGTGCCAGATCCAGATACGGTTTTGATTGAAAATCAATTAGCTGAGAGCCATTGTATTTTCCTAATCTCGATTTCCATACAGGCTGAAGCGTATCTTTCACTTGCTCAATGTAGATGCAATTCAAATACTCAGCTAAATTATCATTTATCTTCCGCTTGAGTTCAATCCGATCCGTGATCGTATTGTATGCCTTTACAATGCTGCGCTGCTTCTCAATAGAGGGGACCGGAAGTTCAACTTTGCAGAGCTCGTCCCAGTCAAAGATTTCTCTGACGCTTCCGTGAGACATTGCCTATCAGCCGCGCCCGACGGAGGAGACTCTGCTGGACATGACAGCCTGGCTTTTGGAGCAGAAAGGAAAGGGCGAAGTGTGACCTCGTCTCAAGCAAAAGCCCCTTGGACAGACTGCGCGTGTGCTACTGATATACGTTCTTCGCCGGTCGGCTCTCCGAGATGGGCGCTACAGGCAGGGAAATCGCCAATTTTGTGGGCGGCGAGGCTATCGACGGCTACGGAGCTGGCATGGCGGCTTCGTGGGATGAATCGTTCTATGACGCGCAGTCCACGGCGTGGCAAAATATCATCGGCACGCCGGTATTCAGCGTTAACGACGAGCGCAGCTATCAGCAACCGGAGTCTGCGGCAACAGCCAGAATCAGGGTGAGACTCATCGGCCCGGAATCTGCGCCGGCTATTACTACCACGACGCTGCCCGGCAGCATGACCACCACTGATCAGAAGCTGAGTTCTCTGTCCGATGCGTCCCGCAGCAAGCACAGCTTTGACGGCTGGTACACCGAAGAGAGCGTCGGCACAAAGATCACGTCGGATACCGTATTCTCTGCAAATACCACCGTCTACGCCCACTGGACCTACATCGGCGGCGGTGGCGGCTACAATCCGCCCGTCACCTACTACACGCTGCGCTTTGAAACAGGCGGCGGCAGTGATATTCCCAGCGTGCGGGAAGCGTACAATGCCTACATTGACCTGACAAAGTACGTCCCCACCTGGCGCGGGCATACCTTTATCGGCTGGTACAGCGAACGCAGCCTGACGAACAAGGTTTCCGGTGTTTATCTGACGAAGGATATGACCGTGTATGCGCTCTGGCGCGTGGACGAAAATCCGGGCACAGGCGTGAATCCCTTTACCGATGTTTCTGAAAAGGACTGGTTCTACGGCGATGTGATGTTCGTCTACGAAAACGGATTGATGCTCGGTACGAGCAAGACACTGTTCAGTCCGCATGGGACGGCGACGCGCGGCATGATGGCGACCATTCTCTGGCGCATGGAGGGCAGCCCCGCGCCGAAGGGCAAAAACAGCTTTACCGATGTGGAGGCCGGAAAGTGGTACGCTGACGCGATCACATGGACGGCGGAGAACGGCATTTTCGCGGGCTACGGCAAAGACAAATTTGGCCCGGACGATCCCATCACCCGCGAACAGCTTGCAGCCATCTTCTACCGCTACGCGGACTACAAGGGCTACGATCTGACCGTCAAGGGAAATCTGGACAAGTTCAAGGACGCGGACAAGATCACGGATTACGCAAAGACGGCGATGCAATGGGCGGTCGGCAGCGGTCTTGTGAAGGGAAAATCCGGCAATCTGCTTGACCCGCAGGGCACGGCGACCCGCGCTGAGATCGCCGCCATGCTCCACCGCTTCATTGAGAAGTATGAGCTGGTGCAGGGCAAGGCTCCCGGCGGCCTGATGGGCTGGATCGACCCGAAGCGGCTGCAAATCCCAAAGACCGGCGACAGCAGCGTGTTAGGCTTGTGGGGGATCTCCCTCTGTACATCTCTTGCCGGATGCCTTGCGCTGACCACATGGCAGATCAGGCGGCGGCGTGAGGAAGAAGCGCTGCAAATCATCGAAAAGTAAACAGGCTCACCTTTAGGGGCGCGGGCAAATAGCCCCGCGCCCCTTTTCGGTTTCATTCGTCAGGAAAGGCGGTTGCTCTTTTGAACAACCGCCTTTCGCCATATCCGTGATTACCTAACGCAGCATCCTAACATCAAACTGGTGGTCATTGATACGCTCCAACATATCAGAGGGAATGAGTTTGTAAAGAACATCTACGCCGGGGACGTGGAGTTTGACCTCACCATCCTTGCGCTCACGCACACTAACAAAGGCAAGCACGATGATGATATCAGTAAAATTTCTGGCAGCGAGGGCATGGCAGGAGGAACAGACGGGAACTGGGTGCTGACAAAGAGCAAGCGCACCGACACCAGAGCCAACCTCACCATTTCCAACCGTGATATCGAAGCCCTTGAATTTGACAAAGAATCCTGCCGTTGGAACAAGCTCACCCGTGACGAATCTGTTGTCAATGAAAAGGAGCGGTTCTTACACGCTATCGTTGATTTCATCAAAGCAGAAGAAACGCACCATTGGGAGGGGACAGCAACCATAACAGTGAATCTTTCCGATGCAGATGTGAAACGCCTTGCCGAAAAATCCGGCGAGGCTGGGCTGACGATTTCAGAGCTGTTGGAGAACTTCATCGGGGATTTAGTAGACGGAACATATTCCAACGGAAGTGATTAACGGATGTATGCGGAACAGTGGTATCAGCGTTGTTGGTTCGCCATGTTTTCGGATGATACATTTCTGAAATTTTTGCTGCTGTGGGGCGATTTGGATGATTTTATTGATTTGATGAATGAGATGGAAAGCAGTAAAAAAGAAATGGCGGAAGTGACAGCCGATGCCGAGGATTGTTCCGCTGAGGAACGGGACGAACTGCAAGAGTACATCAATGATTTGCAGAAAGACATTGATTATTATTGGGGCAAGTTTTTGGAGCGAAAACGCCAAAAAGAATCCTATGTTTTTGAAAAAGAAATCAAAAATATTATGGCGTGGAAATCGCAGCTTGACACAATTCTCGACCCTAAAAATCCATAGCTCAACATTATTAGCAAGCAGGGGGAAAATGTACCCATTCCCTCATACTTGCATTTAGCAAGCATGGGGAAATTGTACCCACTCGCTGTCCATTATTCTCCCTATACTTGCAATAGCAAGCATAGGGGAAATGTACCCACTCGTGTCATTTTCCCACTTGTTAGCCCTAATACCCCCACCCGTACCATTTTGCAAACGGCAAAATGATTGTCCCGCAGACGGCGCAACAAAAATAAAATCACTGACGAACAATTTTGTAATTTCCTCACGGTGAGGAAGTTTTGAAAGGAGAAATAATAAATGGCTGAAAAAGATAGAGTTCGCACACAGCAATTCCGTTTTACTTTGCTTCCAGAGGAAAATGCTATGCTCACAAAAAAATGCTTTTGAGTATGGCTTATCGAAATCGGAATATTTAAGAAAACTGATTCTTGCAGAATCGTTGACGGGTAAGCAGTGGCACATGGATAGAGACCAAGCAAAGCAGTTGATTTACGAGGTGAACCGTATCGGAAATAACGTCAATCAAATTGCTTATAACACAAATGTTGTTCGATTTTCTTCTAATAAGGATTGGGGAGAACTACAAACAAAATATTTTGAGTTAATGACACTGTTTTGCCAGTTTGCGTTGCGAGAAAACGGAGAGGAAAAACACTGGTATAAAAAGATTCTGGAACTGATGCCAAAGGACGATTCCTCAAGTGTATAACGGCGTTTTACGGTAGTGGAATCAACTGGTCCGGTTTCCATGCAATGTGATTCGGCTCTCGCCGGAGAGATCTTCTATCCACAAGCCCCCGTTTTTGACGGTGAGCGCGCCGGCAAACTGGTGGATGAGGTAATAGCCGCGGTAAAGGATGACCGCATGAACACCAAGAGAGCCATAACAGCCGACATCGCATCCACGGCAAGAGTTCAAAACCAGAACGACCGTGTTATAGACGCCTGTGAGCTTGAACTGCGACGGCGTGATCTCACTGAAGATCAGCGAATGGAAATCCTCAATCACATGAGCCAGGCAGCAGAAGCAACGACTGCCGCCAGTGAAGCAAGCCGAGAGTTTCAGAAAGAACAGCTTGAACATTCGCACAAGCTCCCGTTTAAGATACTGGGAGGGACTGTAGTGGTTGCACTTCTGTGGTTCGGTGGCAGAGCGCTTCTGCGTGCTGCACAAGGAATAGATAAACAGAACGAATTATCGGCACCTTGAAATCAAGGTGCCGTTTTCGATATATGGGTTTGACTGTCAGGTACTTATTTCCGTGCCGTCCTTGAAGGTCACGCGGATGTCGTCTTTGCTGTAGACTGTCATGTGGTCGACCATCGAAAGCCAGTCCTCATCGCGGAAGGTCTCAAGCGGCTCCCGTTTCCGAAGTTCCCGGAAGTACAGCTCTATCCGCTTCCGGCGCGATATCCGTTCGGCGATAAGCTCCGTCACCTCATCGTGGCGGTCTTTTGCTTTATCGTACCGCGAGGCAAGGCCGTCGTAGCGTTTCTGGTACTCCGCCTGGCCGAGGGCAACGGGGGCGTTCTCACGGATGCATTCCTCGACCAGTTCGGCGGCGATATTGATCTCCGCCTCCAGATCGGCAAGTTCCCGCTCCAGTTCGTCCGTTGCGAGAGCCGGAGCAAGTGTACGCTCGAAGATCGCGATGAACCGCTCTGTGGCACCGATGACCGTGTTGGCGGCCTTAAGGAACAGGGCTTTGATCTGCTCTTCGTTCAGCGTGGGGGTGGTGCATTTTCGACCGTCGAACTTGTGGTTGCACTGCCAGATGACCTTGCGGTAGGGGTCGTTGCTGTGCCAGACCTTCGGCCCGTACCAGCTGCCGCAGTCGCCGCACTTGACCTTGCTGGAGAAGATACTGACCGAGCTCTTGCGGTTCCGGCCTTTGGTGCGGGTGGCCATCAGGGTCTGCACCATCTCGAAGGTCTCCGGATCGATAATGGCCTCATGATTGTCTTTGACATAGTACTGCGGGATTTCGCCCTCGTTGGCCTTTTTCTTCTTGGTCAGGAAGTCGACCGTAAAGGACTTTTGCAGCAGCGCATCGCCCTTGTACTTTTCGTTCGTGAGGATGCTCTTGATGTTGCTGGGGTTCCAGTGGTCCTTGCCCCCGGGTGAAGGAATGCCTTCTTCGGTCAGCGTCCGGGCAATCTGAAACGGCGACTGGCCTTGCAGGAACATTCCGTAGATGCGCTTGACCAGCTTGGCCTGTTCAGGATTCACCACGAGGTTGTGGTCCGGTCCCATGTCGTAGCCCAGAAACCGATTGAACGGGACTGTGACCTTGCCGTCTGCAAACCGCTTCCGCTGGCCCCATGTGCAGTTCTCGGAAATGGATCTGGACTCCTCCTGTGCCAGCGAGGACATAATCGTGAGCAGCAGCTCGCCCTTGCCATCGAAGGTCCAGATGTTTTCTTTCTCAAAATAGCACTCCACATTGTGTTCCTTCAGGGATCGGATGGTGGTAAGGCTGTCAACCGTGTTTCTGGCAAAACGGCTGACCGACTTCGTGATGATCAGGTCGATCTTCCCGGCGAGGGCATCGGCTAGCGTACCGTTTATGATTGCAAGAAAATCATCAGCCGAGCATTTAAGTGCGCTACGGATGATTTGGAGCTTATCACAGAAAACCCCATGTTGGGTGTGACTGTAAAGCAGCCGAGGTCCGGTAGACGTGAGGCGTGGACGGAGGAACAGTTTAATTTTGCGTATGATAACTGTTCCGAGCCACAGCTAAAGCTTCTAATCAGCCTTATGATTGCACTGAGCAGCCGTATTGGAGAATGTCTCGCCTTAACATGGTCAGATGTATACGATAACGAGGACAAGCACGAACCGTCCTATATTCGTGTTTACAAGCAGTTGGTCTACCGTTCTGAGAAATTTATCGAAGAAACAAACGGTCGAGGGATTCTCAAAGTATTCGACCAAGTTCGCAGCACCCGACCGGATGCAAAGAGACGAGCAGTTTTCCATGTTACCAAGACGGAAAAGGAAATCGAAGCAAATGTAAAACGGTACTTGTTTTGTGAAAACAGGCGGATTCCGTCTGAACGGAATCCGCCTGTTTCGGATGGTATGATTTTGTGTGCTTTGCACTCAAAGTGGGTGCTATTTTGGAATATGATGTCAGAAATTACAGTTTCAGCGTTTGCCCCATAGCTATGACCCGAGAGATGTGGATATCTTCGTCAAACAAAAGAATATCGGCGTCCATGCCTGGGGCCAGAGTGCCTTTGTGTTTATCAGCTCCAATGATGCGGGCGGGAGTACGGGAAGCCATCACAACGGCTTCGTGGATAGGAGCACCGCCTAAGCGGATCATGTTCCGTACCAACCTGTCGGTAGTAGCTACACTTCCGGCAAAGGACTGCTTATCCGGTAATTTCATGACGCCGTCATCATACACCATATCCATACCATTGGACTGGCGGATCAGGGTTCCTTCTTCCATGTCCAATCCAGCGGTTTCCAGCGCATCGGTGATCAAAGCAATCCTGTCTGCTCCCTTGCATTTGTAAATTAGGCGCAGCAGGGAGGCAGGCAAATGTTTTCCGTCACAGATGACCTGGGCGGTAAGATCATCGAAGTAAAGCCCTGCTTCTACTACGCCTGCGGTGCGGTAGGAATTTTTCCGCCACATCATGGAACAGCCGGAGTATAAGTGGGTCACATCCCGGAAGCCGTGAAGCATGGCCGATTCTACATGCTCAAAGCTGGCGTTGGAATGAGCAATGGAGGGGGTGATTCCTCGGGCAAGCAGTTCATCGCCTAAGGCCCAAGCCCCGTCTCTCTCTACGGCAGCACCCATCATGGTGATCCCACCGGGCCAGGCGTTCAAAAGAGGCTCCCAGTTTTCCTTTATGGGGGGCAGCAGATAAGCCGGGTTCTGGGCACCGCATTGTTCTTTGGAAAGAAACGGGCCTTCCAGGTGTGCGCCTAAAATGGTGGCGCAGGTGCACATGGATTGGGCTTTGCGGATGTTTTTGACAGATTCCACCATCAGCGGCAAAGCCGCCGTAGTCACTGTGGGGGTGATGGAAGTGGTACCGCGGCGGGCGTGGGCCAGACACATCTTTACTATATTTTCGGGGGAAGCGCCGGTACAGTCATACCCGCCGCCTCCATGAACGTGGATATCCACAAAGCCTGGGGAAACGTACTGCCCGCCGGCGTCCAGTTTTTCTGACGGGGCAAAGTCTTGGGGAAGATCGTTTTCCGGCCAGATACCGGCGATCTTACCCGCATCAAAACCCAAAACATAACCTTGAAGCACCTGCCGGGGGGTAAGGATCCTTCCGTTTACGATAAGCGTTTTCATAAGACGATTTTCAGCTTATTTGTCAAGGAGGTACTGCCCCGCATCCTTATCGGTGTAGAGGCAGGCATGGAGCTGCTCCTTAAGAATGGTGGCCGGACAAGCGGTGGAAACCGCATCTTCTACTGTATGCTTGACTGCCAGTGCTTTAGTGGAGGCGGGCACCGAACAGAACATATACTTTGCGGCGCACAGACCGGGAATGGTAGCGCTCAGGGCGTGTGTGGGTACCTGATCAATGGAGGCAAAGCATCCGTCATGAACCTGCTGCATCCGGCAGACCTGATCCAGTTCCACTACCTTGACAAATTTTTTGTCGTTAAAATCTGCTACCGGTGGGTCATTGAAAGCAATGTGGCCGTTTTCGCCGATGCCAAGAATGCATACATCCAGGGGATGTTCTGTCAGAAGCGTATGATAGCGATCCGCTTCAGCCCAGGGATCCTCTGCATTTCCGTTTAACAGATGAACACTTTTGAAGGGCTTGTGATCAAAAATGGCCCGGCGCAGGAAGTTGCGGAATCCGGCGGGATGGCTGGGATCCAACCCAACGTATTCATCCATATGAAAGGCGTTGATGCGGCTCCAGTCAATGTCAGGGTCGGCGCACAGAGTCTGGAGCGTTTCGTTTTGAGAAGGGGCAGCTGCGAACATGACGTTGACGACGTCCTTTTGCTCCAGCAGCGCTTTTATGCAGGCGGCGGCTTCATTTCCGGCACATTCTCCCATGGCCTGCCTGGTATCAAACACACGCACCCGGAGTTTATTTGCGTAAAAATCCTTTAAAACAGCCATTTTTTCATCTCCTGTTATAGTGATCCTCTGGAATCATATTCATTTTTAAAGATAGCTGTTTCAGGCACGGTTGTCAATAGAAAAGAGAAAAAATAAGGAAACGTTTTCTAATTTTTCTGTTTTGCGTGCGCGTTTAAGTGTATATGCAGAAAAAACTCTTGATATCAAGCAAAAAAGATTAAAAGAATAAAAACGCTTTTTAAAAGCGTACAAAAAGTTTTGAAAAAATCTTGACAATTTTCATACTGCGGCTATACTGGTTTATAGAAAACGTATTCTATCTGTTTTCTATGAGCTTTGCAGCAGGAGGCACTATGGAGACTGTGACCATAAAGGATGTAGCCCGTCAGTCCGGCTACTCCATTACCACCGTATCCAGGGTGCTCAGCGGCAGCGATTATCCTGTTTCAGCCGATGCAAGAGAAGCCATCGAAGCCTGCGCCGCTCGCATGGACTATGTGCCCAACCAGCTGGCGAGGGGACTGAAAACAAATTCCAGCAGGGAGATAGCTGTTATCACGCCTTCCCTGCGCAATCCCTTTTATACCACTATTATTACCAGTATTGAAAGCGCATTGAGCCAGAACGGCTACAACATGCTGGTTTTTTTACGCAAGCGCACCGACGGGGCCGGGGATGAATTCCTTGCCCGCCTGACCAGCAAAATGGTAGCCGGTGTGCTCATTGCTACCAACAGCGTCAGCCCGGATATGGGACGGGGGCTTCGACAATTAAAAGAAAGAAAGATCCCCGTTATTGTCTTTGACGATGCTGTGGACGGCTTCAGCGACCTGCGGGGCATCTTTTTCGATTATCATCGGGGAGGAAGGCAGGCAGCGCAGACTCTGTATGCCCATGGCCACAGAAAAGTGGCGCTCATCACCTTGGACTTCATGGAACAGACCACCAGAAAGAGCTTTGTAGGGGGGTTCAGCGAGTATTTCCGGGAGATGGGGCATCCCTTGCGGGAAGACAGAGATATTTTCATTTCCACTGAACCGGATGACTTTACTGCTGGGGCGGCATTGGCTGAAAAGGTTTTTGCCTCCGGGCGTTCTTATACTGCGTTGGCTGCCAACAACGATTCCGTAGCGGCCGGAGCCATTGCCGCCATGCTTCGCCGCGGAGTGCGTGTGCCGGAGGATATCTCGGTTATCGGCATGGACGATAACATTTATGCCCGAATGACTACGCCTCCCCTGACCACCGTCCATGTTCCGGCCCGGGAGATGGGGGATATGGCCGTTCGCTATCTGCTGGAGGAAATGGAAGGGAAGCCACTGGCCTTCAGCCTGTATATGCAGTCCGACGTTATTGAACGGGACTCTTTGTGCAATATCAAGCAGACAGGAGAAAACAACATGCATCTGTATCTGAGCGAAACAAAAGAAGACCTGGGCAGGGCGGCCGCAAAGCTCATTGCTCAGCGGATCAGGGAAGCCATTGCCCGGCAGGGCTTTGCCCGCATTGTTCTTTCTACCGGCGCCAGCCAGTTTGAAACACTGGAAGCCCTTGTGAAAGAGGACGTGGACTGGTCCAAAGTGACCATGTTCCATCTGGACGAATATGTAGATCTGCCGATGACTCATATTGCGTCCTTCCGCAAGTACCTTACGGAGCGGTTTGTGAATCTGGTACATCCCCGCGAGGCAGTATTTGTCAACGGTGAAGGCGATGTGGAAAAGAACATTGCCGAGCTTACCCGCCGCCTGACGGAAAAGCCCATTGACGTAGGCGTTATCGGTATTGGCGAAAATGCCCATATTGCTTTCAACGATCCTCCGGCAGATTTTGAGACCCGGGAGAGTTATATCGTAGTCAACCTCAATGAGCGCTGCAAGAAGCAGCAGGTGGGGGAGGGCTGGTTTGCCACGGAGGAAGATGTGCCTAAACAGGCCATTTCCATGACGCCTTACAGGATCATGCAGTGCAGGACCATTGTTTCTCCGGTGCCCAAGGCCGTTAAGGCAGAAGCAATTTCTGCTGTGCTTCGGGCCGAAACCGTTACCCCTATGATTCCCGCAACCTTAATGAAAACGCATCCGGACTTCCACCTGTTTATTGACAGGGATTCCGCCGCACAATGCAGCCGGGAAGTTCTTGACCGGTATATGTAAGCCGGATCCAACCCAGCATGAAATGCATCCCTGAGGGGTGCGTCATGATAAAAAAAGACGGAGGAAAAACACATGCGTAAATTTCTGGCGCTGCTGCTGGCCACTCTGATGCTGTTGGCTGTGGTAGGATGCACCGCTCCCGCTGCAGATGGGCAGAAGGATGCTGCAGATGACAAGAAGACCGAAGCGCCCGCAGACGGCAAGACTGAGGACAACAAGACCGAAGACAACAAGCCCACTTCCGGGGAACGCCGCAAGCTGCGGGTTGCCGCAGAAAGCTGGCAGGTCACCAAGATCTTCCTGGAGGATGCTGCGGCAGCTTTCATGAAGGATCATCCCGATGTAGACGTGGAAGTCATCACCTATGCAGATACCAGTGTGCTGTCTACCTACACCCTCAACTGGATGCAGGATACCACCGATGTGGATATCGTCTTCATCGACGGCGGTGTGAAATTTGCCAAGCAGTTTGATGCAAAAGGCCTTATCTGCGACTTTGATAAGGATCTGAACTTCTTCAACTATGTATCCCAGGATCAGTTCTGCAACGGTGTTCTGGAATACGGCAAGGTACAGGGCCGCCAGGTAGCGCTCCCCATCATTCAGGAAGTCTATGCCATCAGCTGCAACGTGGATATGTTCAAGGCAGCTGGTCTGGTGGATGAGCAGGGCAACTGCCTCCAGCCCAAGGACTGGGATGAATTCTATGAATTCGCCAAGAAGCTGACCATCCGCGATGCTAACGGTAATGTGACCCAGCAGGGCGCTTCCATTCAGTTTGGAAACAACCTGCTGACCATCATTGCCTCCTCTCTGGCTGGCGTCAAGGGCAACATCACGCTGGATGACGGTGTGACCTATGATATCGACAACGACGAGTTCCGGGCTATCGTAGCCAACTGGCAGAAGGGCGTCCAGGAGGGCGTCTACTCTATCGCTACCTTCGCCGACAACTCCGGCGGACGCAACGCGCTCAAAGCCGGTACTCTGGCCATGTGCTATGAGGCTGCAGGCCGTTGGATGGAAGCGGAGAATATGCTGGGCGCCGGCACAATGACGCTGGCCAACACTCCCGGCGGCAAAGGAACCCTGGGCTTCGGCGGTGATATCGTGGTTCCCAAGTGCTCCCCCAACCAGGATCTCGTGTGCCAGTTTGTAGCGGAACAGCTCCTGGGTGAGCATGTCCAGACTAATACCTTCACGCAGTATGGCAAGATGTCTGTGATCAAGAGTTACTTTGATGCTGCCATCGAGGCTGTTCCCATCTGGGCAAACATCAAAGATTCCATGGACAAGGCTATCGGCGCTCCTTCCTATAACGAAGAGCAGAAGTTCCTGGACGGTGCCTGCGCTATCTTCCAGGCCGGCCTGGTGGATCCCAATACTACTGCCGATCAGATCGTAAATGAGTTGGTCGAACTTATGAATTCCGTAGATAAGTAAGCGTTACGTCTACCCCTTATCATGGACGCGGGGGCCAGTGCAGGGCCCCCGCTCCGATATTTGCATTGTTTATCCTATTCGCTCCTTCTTATTTTTCAGCAAAGGAATGTCTGAAGTATGAACCATCGTTCCACCAGCGTCAGAATGCGGCAGAAGCAGAAGTGGGGCCGCCTGTTTGTGCTCCCCGCCTGCCTGATTATCTTCCTGTTTGTGGTATATCCTCTGGTATACACGTTTTATCTCAGCTTCTGCGATTACAATTTTGCCTTTGACTCCAAGCCCACATTTATTGGGCTGCAAAACTACATCAGCATGTTCAAGGATAAGCTGTTCGTGCAGGCGTTGACCAATACGCTTCTGTTGTCTGCTATTCAGTTCGTGCTGATGATGGTCATTGCACTGGCGCTGGCGCTGTTGCTGTATAAAAAGACGAAGCACAGCTGGTTCTATCGAACCTCCATATTCATGCCCATTGTGGTGCCGGCTTCTCTGGTCTGCCTGCTGTTCAGCTGGATGCTGGCCAATAATTTTGGTATCGTCAACAAGTTTCTTATTGAGGTGCTGCATCTGCCCAAATTGGCTTCTGACTGGCTTACGCGGGCAGATACGGCTAAGGGATGTGTAGTGGTGGTCAGCCTTTGGAACAAGGTTGGCTTCTGTACCATTCTTTTCCTTTCCGGCCTGCAGGGCATTTCCAAAGATGTGCTGGAGGCGGCGGATCTGGATGGAGCTACGGGCTTTAGAAAGCTGTTTTACATTATTTTGCCCAGCCTGTCTGAAACCTTCGTGGTGGTAGGTATCTGGGCGGTGCTTCAGACCTTGAAGCTTTTTGTTACCCCCATGGTACTGACCAGCGGCGGACCGGCCAATGCCACCCAGGTGCTGTATATGTACATTTACAAGACGGCATTTTTGAACTATGATATGGGCTATGCAGCTGCCATGTCCTTTGTGTTCAGCGTGATCGTTATGGTCTTTGCCGTACTGAACATGAAGCTCAGCACCAGAGAGGATTGAAACAATGAAAAAGCCTTTTAAACTGCGTAAAAAAGATATAAACAACCTGTTGGTGACGCTGGCGCTTCTGATCGTATCCCTGCTGTTCATTATCCCCGTGTTTTACTGTATTTTTACATCGGTAAAGACATCACAGGAGATCATGCAGGACGTGACGTTTTTCCCTCATCGGCTGACGTGTGAGAATTATGAGTATGTATTTGCCCGGGGAGCCAAGTACCTGAAGTTTTATTGGAATACCATTGTGGTGACCGTATCTACGGTGCTTATTACAGTGGTCATGTCTTCGCTGGCAGGATATGCTTTTGCCAGACTTCCCTTTAAGGGCAGCAATACTCTGTTGGCGGCTATTTTGTTTGTGCTGACTTTCCCTTTGACGGCGTTGCTGATCCCCATTTATATGATGGAATTCAAGCTGGGAATGCTCAATACCTATATCGGGCTGATCCTGCCCAATATAATATGCGTGCTGCCTTTCTCCATCTTCATAACCCGAGGCACATTCAGAGGATTGCCGCAGGAATTGGAGGATTCTGCCGAAATCGATGGCTGCGGCGTAGTGCGTACCTGGTGGAACATCATGCTGCCAATGGCTAAAAATGCGCTGGTCATTGTCATAGTGTCGGCCTTTTACAATGTGTGGGGGGAATATACCATTGCCAAGACACTGGCTACACGGGAGAGTATCATGCCTATCTCTGTAGCATTGACCCTGCTCAAGGGAGAGGACTGGAACTATGGGGTACTGGGGGCGGCCATAACCATGTCTATCATTCCGCCGATTGCGGTGTTCACTGTGTTTCAGAATCAGCTGGTGGAGGGCATGGTGGCAGGTGCCGTAAAGGGTTAAGCGCAAAAAAGAAAAGGAAGCATATATGAAGTTGTTCAAAAGCCCTTACAGAGCCATATCCGACGAAGAGGCCGTAGAAAATGCGGCCCCCCGCCATGGTTTTGTGGTTTTTTTCGTTACTCTCTGGGAGTATCTGAGCGAGTTATTCCGCGGGAATTTGCTGACGGTGCTGTGTCTGCTGCCGGCATGCCTGCTGTATATTTTGGGACGTGTTCTTTTTGAAGGAGTACTGCCCGTAGCTTTTGTGAGTCTGCTGGGGAGCATTCCCGCCGGGGCGGGGCTTTGTGGCCTGTCTGCCGTAGCGGTAGAAAGCCTGCGGAATCGTGGGTATGCCTTTATGCGCACCTATAAAAAAGAATTCAAGGCAAATCTGAAAAAGGGGATTCTTCCTGGTTGCCTGTATATCCTGTCCGTCTGGCTGGTGGGGTATATGCTCTCCTTTGCCGGGGAGATGGCTGCCGTAGCCAATGCCAAAATGGTGTATGTGATGCTGGGCGTGTTGGCCGTATTGCTGCAAACACTTCTGGGATATATGCTGCCTATGATGACACTGGTGGAGCTGCCTGCCAGACATTATCTGAAAAACAGTCTGCTATTCATGGCAGCCTGCCCCAAAAGCACTGTGGGGCTAATGCTGGTCAGCACAGTAGTATGCTTTGGAATCCCACTTCTGCTGCTGCCCTATACGGGAATATACCTGCTATTGATCGGATTGGCTGTGCTGGAACTGAGCCGGGCAGCTTTTGCCTGGCCGGTGCTCAACAGCCGTCTGCGCATTGAGGAACGGGAAGCAGAGAAGCATCGAGCAGAAAACAGCTGATAATTTACAGCATTTTATTTGTACGGGCGGGAAGAGTTTTCTGCCCGTTTTTCCGTTTGCAACAACAGCACCCGGTCACGAAGGAGAACGGAATATAATTCATGAAAACTCAAGAGGAGACTCTTTTGAGCTGGACATACGCTTTCGGGGTCTTATGTTCTTGTTGTGTTTCGGCGATAGAAGCAGCTCAAATGTGTGTTGCTGCTTTTATATGAGAAGCAGTTGTGAACGGGCGTATTCCGGCGCAGCATAGGCAGCGCCCCTTGCTGATTTAATATCCGTGCAGAATAAAAGCCCCGCCGGGGCTGGTCGGCAGGGCAGAGAAGACCTTTTATATTAATTCTGAGTTTCAGCGAGCCAGGGGTGGCCATTGGCATACCCGGGGGTAGGAGTAAGATAGTAGACAAGGGCGCCTTCTTCCATGCCTGTAGAGGCTCCTTCCGGCACCTCCGGTATGCGCAATGCCTCGTACATATTGCTGCTCTGGCAGTACAGGGTCAGAGTTTCTCCCACACTTAAAGAGAAGCTGGCATGCAGCTCGTGTTCGCTGCTTTCTTTTCCGGAAAGGAATACGATAAGGTATGTTCCAGGTTCCATGGTCACGTCTGGCAAGGCCCATTTTGTCAGTTTTTCAGGATCATCGGAAAGATACCATCCTTTCAGGCTTACCGCCGTATTGCTGTGATTGTACAGTTCGCAGAAATCACTGCGGTCTCCGTCACGATCGGTGATGGAAATCGTATTTTTGGCACAGGCTTCATTTATAGACACAACCAACGTACCCATTGTGGCGGTATCAGCCCGGGCGGCGCCATCTTGAGGAGAGGGAGGCGTATCTAAAATGTCTTCACTACGGTTTTCTTTTCCCAGTGTCGGGAACTGGCAATACCCCCAGGTATCGTCTGCACGACGGGCCCAGGTGACATTTTTTTCCATCTCCGGCACTTGTACCTGATCCAGCAGTGTTCCAAGCGGATCGTATAAGTAAAGCCCTTCACCGTAACGGGAGAGACCAAAATCCAAACAGACATGCCCGTCCGTCGGCTGGCACCCTTCGGAGCAGCCCCATAGTGTCATATATTTTTGTCCGTCCAGTTCTGCTGCGGGCAGATTGTGTTCCCGATTTTTTCCTTCGCGAGAGGTAAGGGTATAGCCTTCCAGATTTACGGTCACCAGACCGGGATTATAAAGCTCGATGGCATCTACATATCTGCCGCAGCTTTCGCACCATACTAATTCTCCCCGGCTGAGGATCTCGGTGAGGCGGAGTGCCTCATAGGTTTTTCCGGCGTACTTTTCGTCGCCGTCCTTCACAAGCAGAGAGGAGGCAGGGCAAACATCCAGTATATCTCCGGTATTTTCTTTTCCGGGGGTGGGCAAGGGGCAGAAGCCATAACTTCCGTCGGATCGGCGGGCATAGGAAACATCCTTGACCAGTGCGGGAATTTCCAGCGTGGTGACAGCTTCCCGGCGGGGATTCACCAGTGTCAGCGTTTCCCCCTTACGGCTGAGAGAAAAGTCAAGGCAGTTTTCTGCCGATTCTCCGTTGGCATAAAGTATCAGATATTCTCCTGGAGCCAGTTTGCGCTTGGGCAGAGGGGAGAGCTTGCCTTCGTTTTCCACGTTGTCTGTCAAATACCATCCGGAAAGATCCACCGGGATCTGGGAACCGTTATATAGCTCTATCCAGTCCGGAGACCCCCATGCTGCATCCGTTAATGAACGTTTGTTGCTGGCAACTACTTCGTTAATCAAAATGCCGTTTTCTGGAATCGCATTGTCCAGCTGGGTGCAGGCGGGCAGCAGTCCGGCTAGAAAAGTCAAAAACAGTATAAGTCCGGGCAGCCGGTGTTTTCTTGCCGTCATGGCAACCTCCTTATGGGAAAATATCATATGGTTTTCATCAGATACTGGCCGGTAATACCCACACAGATTCCGGTCAGGAAATTCACACCGCTCTCTGCTCCGGCAATGCGCATGGCGCAGCCGGAAAGAGTGGTGTAAGCCGTATCGGAAAACAGGGATCGCAAAAGCTGAAAACGGTCTTCATCTACCAGCCCTTCTCCGGCTTGCAGCAAGGCAGCGGCACCGTTTTCGTTTGTGTTTTGAGCGGCAGCGGCGGCCAGCTGCCGGGTGACCTCCCGTACCCTATGCAAAGAACGGCCCAGCGCAAAGCTTAAAGCGGTATAAGCAGCCATATAGCCGGAGAGAAGTATATCCGAAGCGGGAACGGAGCCGGAACCAAAGCCGGCGGCAGCGGCAGCGGCAGTGCAGGCGGCATATATATCTCCTTCTTCCAACCCATCGCTCAGAGCTTTTAGCTGCGTTCCCAGGGGAGCCAGGGGGCCTGCTTCCCGAGGACTCAGCGCCAGTAAAGAAAGATCTTCGCTGCCTGCCCCCTGCTCAATGGCGCGCCGCACATGGCGCAGGCGCATATTCAGATCCATGGGCAGGAACAGGTTGGTCATGGCGTCCATGGAAAGGTCCACATCTTCCGCCATGGTCACATCCACTACCAATTCCGTCTGCGGAATATCCAGGCCATTCTTATCCAGCAGCACATCCATGCCCGGACGAATCCCCAGCGCCGTAAAAGGCATCAAACTTCCCACCAAACAGGAAAAGGGCTTGAGGCACTCTCTTTGCACCACGGCAATGAGTCCGAAAGGAGTTTCCATATCCAACCGTTTGTCATATACTCCGGTAACTTTTCCATGAAACTGGCCGGCGTACAGATAGGAATGAAGTCTTTTGCATATTTTTAAAGCCGTTTCCATAGTATACCCTCATGTAAACAGAAAATCAAAGAAAGGGATATTTCCGTGTGAAATTCTCCTTAACTTTATTTACAGTATGACGCCAAGGCATCCGGGCGTAAAGATATGCGTGGGGGAATTTACTTATTTTTCACGAAAAGGAAACACATTGACCCGATTTTAATGTGTTCGATTCTGTACTGCAAAGGAAAGAATTAAAGCTGTCTGCGCTTTGGGTACCGAGGCACATACATTCGCCATAAAATGTCTGCGGACAGATGTGCTGCGCTTCGGTAAAGCACAATTGTCATATACCGGGGGCTGGTATATGGAATTTAAGACTTTTTCCGGGAAATATAATAATGGAAGCCATTGACAATGGTACCGGAGCAAGGCTATTATACCTTTATAGTACGCAGAAAGATCTTCGCAAAAACATAGCAAGGGGAAGGAGAACACCGTGGCTGAATTATTGTGGAAGCCTACCAAGGCATACAGAGAAAACACTAATATTTACGCTTTCATGCAGATGGTAAACAAGCAGGAGGGCACAGATTTTCAGGATTATAAGGCTTTGTATGCCTGGTCTGTGGAGGAGCCGGAGAAGTTCTGGGATCTGCTGTTTAAATATCTGGATATTCTCTGCTATACCCCTTATGAAAAGACAGTAGATGATATCCATAAATTCCCCGGAGCCAAATGGTTTCCCGGCTGCACTCTGAACTATGCAGAAAACATGCTTCGTCACGGAGACTCCGAAGAAGCCTGCCTTATTTTCCGCGGGGAGGATAAGATTCGTCGGGAGTGGAGCTGGAAGCAGGTGCGT
>OGOZ01000274.1_pt1 | contig 37027 bp, 29 predicted proteins | sample 1552801 | NCBI WGS metagenome assembly OGOZ01 (sample SAMEA2580196, study PRJEB22360) | human gut metagenome | biome: human gut; feature: human-associated habitat; material: faeces | place: Denmark | collected 2008/2010 | reverse complement strand
ACTTCCAGATCGCACCCTGCTTCCGTGATGAGGATGCCAGAGCAGACCGTTCTCCCGGTGAGTTCTATCAGCTCGATATGGAAATGGCATTTGCTTCCCAGGAAGATGTATTTGCGGTTATTGAAGATGTATTACCTCCCGTATTTGCAAAGTACGGTATTTATAAAGAAGCATCCAAAGCACCGTTTGCCAGAATCTCTTACCGTGATGCATTAGAGAAGTATGGTTCGGATAAGCCGGACTTAAGAATTGATCTGGTATTACAGGATGCAACAGAGGTGCTTGCGGATTGTGGATTCGGACCTTTCGATGGACAGTGCGTGGAAGCCATTGTGGTGGATCAGTTCACGGCAACCCGTAAGGTAATTGATAAGATCTGTGCCGATGTTGAAGTACAGAGCGGCCAGAAGGCTTACTGGTTCAAGCTGGATGAAAACGGCGAACTGGTTGGAGGAATTGCGAAGTTCCTGCAGGAGCGTAAAGAAGCAGTCATCGAAAAGCTCGGCCTTAAGAAAGGTGATTTCGTAGGTCTTACCGCAGGTAAGAAGGGCGATGCTCTGAAAGGGGCAGGCGTATTGAGGAAATACCTTGGAATGAACAGTGAAGCACATATGAAGCAGAACTGTTATGAATTCTGCTGGATCGTAGACTTCCCGATGTATGAAATCGGAGAAGAATCCGGAGAACTGGAATTCTGTCACAATCCGTTCTCTATGCCGCAGGGCGGTATGGATGCACTGTGCAATGCAGATCCGCTTTCTATTAATGCTTATCAGTATGACCTGGTATGTAACGGTGTCGAATTATCTTCCGGAGCAGTTCGTAACCATGATCCGGAAATTATGGTAAAGGCCTTTGAAATCGTAGGCCTGGGCGAAGATGCAGTGAAAGCAAAATTCCCGGCCATGTACAATGCATTCTGTTACGGAGCACCTCCGCATGCAGGAATTGCACCGGGCGTAGACCGTATGGTTATGCTGCTTGCCGGTGAGGAGAGTATCCGTGAAATCATTCCGTTTCCGATGAACAAGACGGCACAGGATGTCATGATGGGGGCACCTTCTACCGTAGATGAGAAGCAGCTCCGTGATGTGCATATTAAGATTGATCTTCCGAAGGAAGATTAGATTTGTAAAAGATGATAAACAGATAGTTACAATAAATCAAAACATAGAGGGGAGGCTTCGGCTTACCCCTTTATTCGTATAGCGGATAGGTATATAGGAAGCAGGAGTTTAGAAGTGTAGGGCACTATACGATACATAGCGTATAAGACGATAGATAGGTAGTATATAGAATGAAAGGTATACAATAACAACATTATGTTAACTGATGAAAAAGATCAATTTTATTTTGCTCCGATGGAGGGAATCACGGGATATCTGTTCCGGAATGAATTTCACAGGCAGTTTGATACGAACCATGAAATTACGAAATATTTTGGTCCGTTTGTAGCAGCTACGAGAGAGGGACTGACGAAATCGAGAGATCAGAAGGATGTGGATCCACAGAATAATCAGGCGATTACGCTGGTTCCGCAGCTGCTTGGTAATTCCGGAGAGTATGCAATTCCTTATCTGGAAAAATTTGAGGAGCTTGGATACGGAGAAGTGAACCTGAATATCGGGTGTCCGTATGGTACAGTGGTTTCCAAGAAAAAGGGTGCAGGACTACTGGCGCAGACAGAGCTTTTAGAGAATTATCTGGAGGCGATCTTTGCGTGGAAAGACAGGACAGGAAGCACACTTTCTATTTCGGTGAAAACACGGAGTGGAATGAACTGTCATGAAGAATGGGAAGGGCTTCTGGAGATTTATAATCAATATCCCTTATCGGAGCTGATTCTGCATCCCCGGATCGGGACGGATCTGTATGCGAATCATCCGCAGACACAGGATTTTGCTTATGCGGTTTCCCATAGTAAACATATGCTCTGCTACAATGGGGATCTTTTCACAAAAGAAGATTTCGGGGAAATGAAACAGCTTTTCCCGGAAAATACCCGTTGGATGTTCGGACGGGGACTGCTGGTAAATCCGTCCCTGCTCCGGGAGATTCAGGGAGGTCCGGCGATCTTAAGGGAAGAATTTCTGAACTATCAAGATAACATAACTAATAATTATGTAAATCAAAAATGGGGAGATAAGACTGTCCTGTTTAAAATGAAAGAATTATGGAATTACTGGCAGTATCTGTTCAAGTCACAGGATCGTGAAAGTGGGAATTCTGTAGAAGAAAACACAAGAGAGCCGGAATACTACCTGAAAAAGATTCGTAAGGCGCAGCGGGTTTCCGAGTATGAGCGTGCGGTTTGGGAGCTGGTCGGCTCCTGTGAGATTACAACAGAAAATGGATTTGGAAGAAGAGGATACAGGATCAAATGAAAAATACATTGATAAAATTAGGACTTGTTTTAAAGAAGGAGATTGTATTTACGGCAGCATTACTTCTTGCAGTGCTTTCTTCTTTCTTTGTACCGGTTTCCAAAGAATATCTGGGTTATCTTGATTATCGGGTACTGTCATTATTGTTTTGCCTGATGTTTCTGGTGGCAGGATTCCGGAAACAGGGCGTTTTCCGTTATCTGGGCCGGATTCTGACCGGACATGCCGGAAATGAAATGCAGTTGGAAATGGTTCTTGTCTTCTTATGCTTCTTTTTCAGTATGATCATCACCAATGATGTGGCGCTCATTACGTTTGTGCCGTTTACGATTGAAATTCTGGGAAGTATTCATAAAGAAAAGCATTTGATACCGGTGATCGTATTACAGACGATTGCAGCAAATTTAGGAAGTATGCTGACACCGATTGGCAATCCGCAGAACCTTTATCTTTATTCGGTTTCTGCATTTTCATTTGGAATGTTTATCCGTTATATGCTGCCATTGGTGGCAGTATCCTTCTTTCTTTTACTGGCGATCCTGCTTTTCAGGGGATGGAAGGAGCGGGGAACCAGACTGGATTCTGAAAGTGCAGTGCCGGAGAAAGAGGACATCCCGATGGAGAAAATAAAGCTCCTTCTTCTGGGAATATTGTTTTTGGTCTGTATGGGTACGGTTTTAAGGATTCTTCCTTATGGAATCAGTTTTCTTGCTGTAGTGATCGTTGGAATGATTGCCTTCCGGGATCTGTTTGCGCAGGTGGATTATTTCCTGCTCGGAACATTTGCCGGATTCTTCCTCTTTGTTGGCAACGTGCAGAGAATACCTTCGGTAAGCCGGTGGATTGGAAGTGTGATGGAGGGAAAAGAATTCTGGTTGTCCATTGGCTGTTCCCAGATCATCAGTAATGTTCCGGCTACCATGCTGCTTTCTGGATTTACGACCGAATATAAGGAACTGTTGTGGGGCGTGAATATCGGTGGACTTGGTACATTGATTGCATCCCTGGCAAGTCTCATTTCCTATAAGTTTTATGCTTCCGTAAAAGGAGCACAGCGCGGAAGATATATGCTGGTTTTTACGGTATACAATGTGGTATTTTTACTTCTGCTGTGTGTGTTTGCAGCGATATCAGGAACTGGCAGGTAAGGGCCGGTGATGTTTACTTTTCCTTATCGATCAGAGAGGAACGGTTCAGGTAATGCGAAGCTCCTTCTGCAAAAGGAAAAGCGCCCCGACACTTGGAATGACCATAAAGGCATTCACGAGATCAGCACATTCCCAGACAAAGCGAAGTGGCAGAATGGCACCGATAAAGATCATCGCGAGGTAAGCGAGCTTATAGTAAAGAAAGCCCTTATTGCCGGTCAGGTAACCATAAGCCTGCTGTCCCATGTAAGACCAGCCGATCAGTGTGGTCACGGCAAAGGCAGCAAGACACAGGGACAGGAAGGTATTTCCGCCAAACGGCAGATAAGAAAAGGCAACATCAACAAGACTTCCTTCGTTTGCGCAAGCAAGGGAATCCGGATGCAGAATCATATTGGTTACAATGACGAGGCCGCTTAAGAGACACATCACAACGGTATCCCAGAAGACGGCGGTCATGGAAACATACGCCTGACGCACGGGATTCTGTTCAGAGGTTGCGGCAGCGGTAATGGCAGCCGTTCCGATCCCGGCTTCGTTGGTAAAAAGCCCTCTGGCAATTCCAAAGCGGGCAGTGAGCATCAGGGAAGAGCCGGCAGCACCGCCTAAGGCCGCTCTTGGTGCGAGGGCATGCTTTATGATAAGGATAATGGCAGGAAGCAGGGCAGAGCGGTTGATCCAAAGAAGCAGGATACAGCTTAAGGTATAAAGAATGCCAAGAACCGGAACAATTTTCATGCAGGCATTGGCAATGGAGTGGTTGCCCTTAAGGATCACGGAAGCAATCAGTACAACCGTCACAAGGCCGGTGATGTATGGAGAAATATGGAAGGTAAGCTCCGTCGTCTGGGTTACGGCATTGGCCTGTGTGAAACAGCCGACAAACAGGGCGGCAAGAAAGGTCAGGAACGCATAAAATTTCCCGATAGATTTATTATGTAAACCGATCTCCCAGACATACATGGGACCGCCGTGGTAGGTGCCGGAAGCGTCCTGATGCCGGAAACGCACACTTAAAAAGCATTCTGCATAGGAGGTTGCCATACCGAGCACGCCGGTGAGCCAGCACCAGAAGATGGCACCGGGGCCGCCGAGGGCTACCGCAGTCGAAACGCCGACAATATTGCCGGTTCCGAGGGTGGAAGCAAGCGTGGTAGACAAGGTGGCAAAGACAGAGAAGTTTTTGCTTTCCCCGGAAGGTGCACAGACGGACATACGGATTGCGGAAAGAAGATGCTTTTGCGGAAACTTCAATAAAAGTGTAAAATAGATATGGGTTCCGGAGAGCAGAAGGAGCAGCGGACCGCTCCAGAGGAACTGATTGATGTCCTGTACAAAGGAAAACCAGGTATTCATACGAAACTGCCTTTACATAGGAAGTTATAGTGCAGTTTATGAGGAGATTACGGATTTATGCCTGAAAGAAAGATAAGAATTCCGATCTGGTTTATTTTCATAGCGGTACTGCTCAATGTAATTGCCAGAGTCAGTCCACAATTTGCAAAATATTATGTAAACCACATTTTCCCTATGTGGGTAGAAAGCTATGGAAGAGTTAGCGGATTATTCCCTTTTTCGGTAGGAGAAATGATGCTTTATCTGGGAGTCGTTCTGGCAGCCGTGTGGATTTTATGGGGAATTTTGGAAGGTGCTGTGTATGGGGTGTCTTATGTGCGAAGGCGTGTGAAAGGCACAAAGCATGAACGATCGGAAGGAAAAGGAGTAAAGCCGCCACAGACAGGGAGCAGTGTTCCGGGATGGAACAGGAGTTTGTGTAGAGCATACCGGAAATATTCCCTGTTTCTTATATGGGTAGTGGGAATTGTCTGTCTGATTATGACGCTCAACTGCTTTTTGCTGTACCAGGTGCCGACGATTACGGAACGGAAGCTTTTTATTACACAGGAAGCCGGGGAACATACTTACGGTATTGCAGAGCTTACAGAACTCCGGGATGAAGTGGTGGAAAAGGCGAATGCGCTTGCCCTTAGGATGGAACGGGATGAGAAGGGCTATATTGTTTCCGATCTGGATATTGAGGAGACTGCACGGCAGGAAATGATGCGTCTTGGAGAAACGTATCCGCAATTGTCCGGCTATTACCCGAAACCCAAGAGACTAAAGACCTCTGCTTTTTTCAGCCAGCAGTATATTATGGGGTATTATTTCCCATTTTCGATGGAAGCAAATTATAATACGATGATTTATATTACGAATCAGCCGGCAACACTCTGCCATGAGCTGTCTCATTTAAAGGGCTTTATTCTGGAGGATGAGGCAAACTTCATCGGATATCTGGCCTGTGTGGGATCAGAGGAAGAGCTGTTTCAGTATAGCGCTTACTTAAGTGTGATTGCCTATCTGGATGATGATTTTTACCGGGCAGTCGGTGAAGAGGAATATTGGAAGCATCCGGAAATTTCCGTGCAGGTCCGCAAAGACAGTGTTTTCCTGACCAGGGAAGCCTGGGATCAGGTGGAGAAAAAGGCGGTTTTAGAGACCACAAAGGTGCAGCAGGCCTCGTATGATTTTCTGGAAACAACGCTCACGCTAAATGGTGTCGAGGATGGACTTGACAGCTACAGCCGCGTTGTCCAACTGCTGTTAATGTGGACTCATTAACGGGCGGTATCCTGCAGAGCAGGATGATAGAATAAAGTGTGGATTTGCAGGTTTTGTGCAGATGCTATCTATGGTACAATAGAATAAGGAGGCGGATTCTATGGACAATATTATTGAATATATCAGAACCTATGGGCAGAATACGTTTGCTCAGAAGCCCTTTAATGAAGTGGATTCACTGGTGATCTGCCAGCTTTCTTATATGAATTTCCAGTCATTTGTTCCCTCCCTTAAGGAAAAGAAGGAGGCGGTTTCCGTACAGAGTATTCTGGAGCAGGATCGTATGGAGGAGCTGCTTGCAGGGTATTGGTATAAGGAACAGAATGAAGAGCTGTTCCGGGCAGCAGCCGCTTCAAAGCGGTTTGGCAATATGAAGCTGAATTACCATGAGAATGTGGTTGAGGAGGAAACGGATACCCAGTTTTCCGCGCTGACCTGTTTTCCGGATGAGGGAATCTGCTATGTGGCATATCGTGGAACGGACGCAACGATTGTAGGCTGGAAGGAGGATCTTAATCTGGCATTATCTGAGCCTACGCACAGTCAGGAGCTTGCAGTAGAGTATCTGAATAAGGTGTATTCAAGGGTAAAACAGGAGCTCTTCGTGGGTGGACACTCAAAGGGCGGTAATCTTGCTTCTTATGCTGCCATGAACTGTTCAGCCAGGACCAAAAAGCATCTGTTGTGTATTTATAATCATGATGGTCCTGGATTTAGGCCGGAGATTTTTGCCAAATGTGATTATGCATCGGTGAAGAACCGGATGTTTAAGTTTATTCCGAAGTCTTCGATTGTCGGAGTCATCATGGAAACCTGTGAGAACTGTGAAATCATTGAAAGCCGCAGCATTGGTGCAATGCAGCATAATTCCTTTAACTGGAGAATTGACGGAGATCATTTTGTACGGGTAGAAGACCGGACCACGGCCCAAAAACTTCAGGATGAGGCATTGAATGAGTGGATTCTGTCCCTGTCACAGGAACAGGTACGTACCTTTGTAGATACGCTGTATGAGGTCGTTACGGCATCCGGAGCAGAAGATGTATTTGAATTTGGAGGGGATCTGAAGGGATGTATTACCAGAAGCTATGAGGCCATGAAGGATCTGGATGAGAATACGCGGAGAGCTGTACATACCATTCTTCATGCATTATATGAGATTGCAGGTGAAAAGTTCAGGGAAGAATTTAATCTTCGATGGGAAGAGCTGCAGAGAGAATTCCAAAAATCCATGGAAAAAAGCAAAAAGAGATGGTCGGAAGACGCAAAAACGTTAAAAAATGCTGCTCAGAAAAAGATTCAGCAAAATCGTAAAGAAAAACAGGTAAAAACTGTTGACAACAAGGGCAAAAATATGTAGAATAGTTTTTGTTCGCAGGAATGGCGGAATTGGCAGACGCGCACGGTTCAGGTCCGTGTGATAGCAATATCATGAGGGTTCAAGTCCCTTTTCCTGCATACATATAAAGAGTAGAAGATTCAAGGTGCTTGAATTTCCTGCTCTTTTTTGTACGGATCATACCGGAGCAGCTCTGAAGCATGGATCTGCATGTATTGAAAATCCATGCAACAGAAGGACCGGATGAATTATGATGTAAGGAAAAGGATGCACTATGAATACGATGCTCAATAAAAGACAATTTTTACTTTATGCCATCCAGCTGGCATTCCCGATTATGATACAGAATTTAATCAGTACACTGGTTAATTCAGCAGATACGGTTATGTTAGGCTATGTCAGCCAGACGGCTATGGCTGCGTCATCACTTGCGAATCAGTATACGTTTGTCCTGTTCTGCTTTTACTATGGACTGGCCATTGGTACAAGCGTCCTGTGTGCGCAGTATTGGGGAAAGGGAGATCACCAGACCGTGGAGAGAATCCTGGGTCTTGCCACTAAGATTGTACTTTTGATTTCACTGTTGTTTTTCGTGGTATCCTTTTTCTTCCCGGAATATATTATGCATCTGTTTACAAACAGCCCGGAAACCATTGCAGAGGGAGTTACCTATTTGCGGGTATTATCTTTTTCCTTTGTTTTTATGGGATTTGCACAGATTTTTGTGAGTGCGCTGCGAAGTGTCGGGAAGGTGGTTTTCCCTTCGGTTATTTATGTAGTATCCCTGCTTGTGAATGTATTCCTGAACGCAACCTTTATCTTCGGGTTATTTGGTGCACCAAAGCTTGGCGTTGTCGGTGTGGCCCTTGGTACTGTAACGGCAAGAGCAGTGGAAGCGGTTCTGTGTCTTATTTATTCGGCAGGAAGCAAAGAGATACGTTTCCGCGTGGAAACCATGTTCCAAAGATCCGGGGTTCTCTTTAAGGATTTCCTGAAAATCAGTGCCCCGTCCGTTATTAATGATCTGGTATGGGGACTGGCCGCATCAATGTTTACCGTGATCTTAGGCCATATCGGGGATGATATGGTGGCTGCGAATGCCGTGGCGGTGATGGTTGTGAATATCGGAGCAATTGTCTGCCGCGGTTTTGCCAATGCGACCACAATTATTGTCAGCCAGAGTCTTGGAAACAATAAGATTGAAGAAACGAAGGTGTATGCCGGCAGAATGCTCCGGATCACTTTTCTGGTGAGTCTGCTTGGAAGTGGAGTGATTCTTGCAATCCGTCCGTTTATGATCAGATTTTACAGTGATAAGCTGACCGAAACCGCAATTTCCTATCTGGGAATGATCATGATTATGACAACCTGGCGTCTTGTTGGGGAAGCAGTGAATACCTGTCTGATCTGTGGATGCTTCCGTGGGGGCGGAGATGCAAAGTTTGGTATGATTCTCGATACCGTGATGATGTGGTGTGTGGCAGTGCCGCTGATGGCAATTGCGGCCTATGTGTTAAAGCTTCCGCCCATCTGGGTTTATTTTGTAATGACATTGGATGAGTTTGAAAAGATGCCGATTGTATTTATTCATTACTTTAAATTTAAATGGCTGAAGAATATTACCAGGGATCGCAGGGAGCTGGAAGCTTCGTAGAGAAGCACAGATTATTCTTGCACTTTTGATTACTTTGGTTAAAATAGTAGTTGGATTATATTTGGTTGATCATATACTGGTAAACATAAAATAAAGTTATGTAAATTTGAATATATGCATGGGTTACATATAATATAGTTATGTAAACTAAAGAGGGAGTTGCTTCATGCTGGGAACGACAAGAGGAAAGCTTTTAAATCAATATACACCAGATTATGTACTGTATGATTTAGAGACAACAGGGATTTCCTGTAACTATGATGAAGTGATCGAGATTTCTGCAATTAAGGTGCGCAATGGAGTGGTTGTAGAGGAGTTTTCCAGTCTGGTGAATCCGGGGAGACCGATTCCCTATGCAGCCAGCGCAGTGAATCATATCACAGATGAAATGGTGGCTAAGGCCCCGGATTTCCGGGAGGTTCTGAACTCATTTCTCGAATTTGCCGGAGAGGATATTCTGGTTGGACATAATATTCATACTTTTGATATGAAGTTTCTTTACAGGGATTGCGAGCGGTTCTTTGGACAGACGCTTACGAATGATTATATCGATACCTTAAAGCTGGCAAGACTTTGCATCCATGAGCTTTCCCATCACCGGCTGGGCGATCTGGCAGAGTTTTATGGAATTTCGACGGAAGGTGCACACAGGGCATTGAATGACTGCCGGATGAACCAGCAGATTTTCGAAAAAATGGGGCCTATGGTAGAAGAAAGTGTAAAGAAGTCTGCGAAGGGGAACGGTACAATCAGAATTTGTCCGGAATGTGGAGAACCCATGAAGAAGCGCAGCGGAAGATACGGTGAGTTCTGGGGCTGCATGGGATATCCGTTATGCCGTCATACGGAGAGGCTTGTGTGACAGATTGTAATTGTTATAAGAGGAAAAGGAATAGGAGACAGAGACAGGATGAGCGAGAAAAAGTTAGTCGCATTGACATTTGATGATGGACCGACCGTGGGAATTACCGACCGGGTGTTGGATGTCCTTGAAGAAAATCAGGTAGTTGCAAGTTTTTTCCTGATTGGTCAGCAGATTACGGAAGAGACAGCGCCGCTTGTGAAAAGAGCGCATGATATGGGCTGTACGATTGAGAACCATTCCAAAACGCACCAGTCCATGCCGAAGCAGAGTGAGCAGGAAATTGTGGATGAAATAAAAGAGACATCCGATCGCATTGAGAAGATTGTGGGAGAAAGACCGGAATTTTTCAGACCGCCCTATATCGATTATGATCAGAAAATGTATGATCTCATTGATCTTACCTTTATCAGTGGCTATGGCTGTGAGGACTGGCTGCCGGAGGTGAGTGCAAAGGAGAGAACAGAGCGTCTGCTTAAGGTGGCAAGACCCGGATTTATGATTCTGCTGCATGACATGGCAGATAATTTTCAAACGGTAGAGACAATTAAGATTCTGATTCCGGAATTAAAGCGTCAGGGCTATGAGTTTGTGACAATCCGTGATATTTTTAAGAAAAGCGGCGTAAAACCGGAGCATAATGTGGTTTATATGAGCGTGGATGAAGTACGGGAGAATTATTACTAGGAGAAAACAAGATGATTAAGAATGTTATTTTTGATATTGGTGGTGTACTGATCCGGTTTATGCCGGGAGAAGCCATGCGTAAGATCGGGATTCCGGAAGAAAAAATTGAACCACTGCTTAAGGCTTCGATCTATTGCAAATGGTGGCAGGAGCTGGACCGTGGATTTTTTGAAGAAGAGGAAGTCATGAAGTATATGCAGGAGGATGCGCCGGAATATGCACAGGATATTGCGTTTTTTATGTCAAATGGAAAGCGGGATGTTGTGGAAGCCTTTGACTATTCGGCAGAGTGGCTTAAGGGGCTTCAGGAGAGAGGTTATCATACCTATCTTCTGACGAACTATCCGGCAAGCTATTTTGATCTGCACAGCAAGGAAAAATTTACCTTTATGCCGTATGTAAACGGACAGATTGTTTCCTCCTATGTAGAGATGATTAAGCCGGATCCGAATATTTACCGGACGCTTCTTGATACATATGATCTGAAGGAAGAGGAATGTGTCTTTATTGATGACCGCAAGGAGAATGTGGAAGCCGCAAAGAAACTTGGATTCCATGGGATCCGGTTTGAAAGTTATGAACAGGCATTCCGGGAGCTTGAAGCCATTATTTCCGGTGAAGCCGCTCCTGTATAAGCTTCACCGGATGTGATTTCATAAAAGCAATCCTTTGGAGTCAGGTCACTGTGGAAAAGCAACGGATGGTCATCGGATTTCCAGGAGAGGCCATCGGTAAGTCCCCATACGCTGACGCTTTCAATCGGAGTTCCGTTCTTTTTGGCCGCAACCAGTGCATCAAAGAATCTTTTATAATAAAGTCCCTGTATTTTCTCAGGATTTCCTGCATCCGGCTGGACAATATCCAGTTCAGTTATGTGAATCACAACATGGAGCTCGTCGGCATATTTCTGTGCCGCAAAGGTGAACCTGGCAGGAGATACGTTGGTATCGAGGTGGCTCTGCATTCCAATTCCGTCCAGATTTCCGGCTTCTGCAACCGGGGAAAGCAGATTTATGATATCAGCCTGTTTGGCTGGCTGATAAGTATTATAGTCATTATAAAAAAGCAGAATTTCTTCCGGGGCATAGGTGCGCGCATAGGAAAATGCATAATTGAGGTAGTCGTCCCCGATGGTCTTACGCCATAAGGAGTCTCTCATACCACCGTTATCATCAATGCATTCATTAGCAATATCGAATGCATAGAAAAGATCGGGATAGTTTGTGGATATAAAGGAAAATACATCATGGATGTAATTTTCCATACGTTTCAGCATCAGTTCACGGTCTGCGGGCTCTCCCGATGGATCATAGTTTTTATAAAAGATCCAGTCCGGGGTCTGGCTGTGCCAGATGAGAGTATGTCCGCGTACCTTAAGGTGATTCCGGACAGCAAAATCAAGCTCCGGTATTACACGGGTGAAATCAAGTTGTATATGTTCACGGTTTCCTTCCAGATCGGCAAGAGTAGCCGATTTGCTGATGATATTTTCCGGTTTAAGGTTATTTTCGTTGGTAACACTGTTAAATTCATGACAGATCAACTCCTTATACTGGTTGTCAGAAACTGTGACCGGATTAATGCATACACCCATTTGGAAATAGTCTGCATAGAGTTCTTTCAGGGAGGGAAGATCGGAAACAACCAGACTGTCAGCTGATGGCTGGGGTGAGGATGCTTCTGTAGAAACGGACTCTTCAGATATTGGACTCGTAGTTTCGTGTATTTGCATAGGGACTGTTTCCTCCTTACGGCATCCGCTCACTATGAGCAGGATAGTCAGTGTAATTGTAAGAATGTTAAGGTGCTTGCTATGAGGATGTATTTTCAGCATGATGATAGTTCTCCATTCCTGTTTCGTTAAGCATAACATACGGAGGAAAGGTATGCCTATCAGATATTGCGTAATTTTTTACATAAATTGCGTAAATCGGATTGTATTTTGCCGATTATTTTGCTAATATATAGTTAGCATATGGAAAGGCAGGGAAGTCATATGGGAGTACGATTGAACATGGGATATACCGGTATGAAGCAGAATTATTCCTTTTTGTTTCAGAGTATGTCAGGAAATTCTAATTTAAATTTTCTTTCCGATTACATGAGCATTAAGAATGGAAGTTATGGCAAGCTGATGAAGGCTTATTATGGCAAGGGCAACAGGATCAGCAAGGAAGCCGCTTCTGTTGTAGATGAAAAGAAGAAAACACTCTCCACATCCAGGGATTCTGCAGAGACCTTGAAGCAGATCCAGACGGCATCAGAGAGTTTGAAGAGTTCTGCAGATCAGTTAACGAATACAGGTAAGGATTCTGTATTCAGTAAGAGTCAGGATGAGATTTATAAAGCGGTAGACAGTTTTGTAACCAATTATAACAATCTGATTGAAGGTTCAGCCAAGTCTGCTTCTGACAGTATTATGAAGAGAGTAGATACCTTAAAGAATATGACAGAGTCCAATCAGAAGCTGTTAAGTCAGGTAGGTATTACGATTGGTAAGGACGATACACTGACCCTTGACAAGGATGCTTTTGCGAAGGCAGATACCAACACGATCAAGAATTTATTCAATGGAAGTTATTCCTATGCTTCCCGCGTATCTTCCCAGTCTTCCTTTATTGATTTTGCAGCAACACAGGAAGCAGCAAAGGCGAATACCTATACAACGAAGGGAACTTATAGTAACACCTATGCTTCCGGTAATATTTTTAATTCTTATTTCTAGGTTACAGGAAGAGTTTAAGTCGTTTTATAATTACAGGATAAGAGAGTTCAGGCGCATCTTAAGGGGTGTGCCTGAATTTTGCTTTATAGGAAATTCCGTAGGAATTTCCTATAAAGCAAAAGCTCCGCATGGATGCGCGGGTTGAGGTTAGTGTGAGCCACAAGTTATTGTGATAATAACCAAATATTGAAATGAATCAAATAAAATAATTGTAAAATTTTACTAAAAACATCTTGACATGAGATACCAAATCTGTTATCTTACATAATAACTTATGAATTCATTGTTGATCGATTAACATATCCTTTTATCTTTTATTAATTTTTATCACATCCAATATTTTCACGAAGGAATAAAAGAGGTGCTATTTGAAGAAAACGATTCACGCAGAACATTTTTTCTTTTGTGCCTTTTCGGACTCAGAGTCTGTTGTTAAGCATGTTGCCTGTATGGGAGATACGGAGTTTTCTTTGTATCTGCAGGGACAGAAAATTAGTCTGAATTACCGGCAGGGGGGATTTCTGGTAAATGCCCATCCCATGCTGTCAGATTCATTATTGTTAACAGAGCCTGAGGTTACAGAAAAGGTGTTGATCAGCAGGCAGGGGCCTGTACATACATTGTCTTCCGCAGGGAGAATCCATTTGGAAGCAGAAGCTTCGGTGACTTTGGGGAGTGACTATGAAAACAGAATCTGTTACCAGTTTCATTCCCGGGTCAGGGGGAGGCACGCCGTACTGGTTATGGAGGGCGGACATGCTGTTCTTCATAATCTTGGTGGTGACGGAGTATACCATAACGGAAGAAGAGCGCAGGAGAGCATCATTCTTAAAAAAGGAGATTCCGCGCAGCTTTACGGTCTTTTTCTGCAATTTCTGCCACCGTATCTTGTTTATGTTCCGTTGACCGGCGAATGCCGGGTACTTGACTGGGGATTTCCAGGGAAGGAATTACATCAAAAGACAGGAGCGGTAACCGTGTCACGTTCCATACAGAAAACTCCGGAGCAAGTCTGCCTGCCGGAGGAACAGGAAAGGGAGATCTTAAGTCCACCGCAGAAAAAAGAGTCTTCCGAAGCACCATGGATCCTGTCCATAGGGCCGTCAGTTACGATGGTTTTCCCTATTCTGATGATGAGCCTGCTAAGTGGCAGAGTTATGAATGGAGCAGGGAATGGCTATCGGTATGTGACATTGGCAGCCGGAATATGCAGTTCATTACTTGGCGTATTCTGGGGAATCACAAACCGGCTGGCAGGCCGGTGGGAGGAACGAAGAAGTAACCGGGAACGGATCATCCAGTACCGGGAATATCTGAAAAATCTGGAAGCAGAACTACAGGAATCTGCACAGAAGGGAGTTGAAATTCTGCATCGAAGATACAAGACGGTTCGGGAGCATTGTGCAGAGAATCAGCTTCTGATCCTGAACTGGAACCGGTATGAAGCCGATCCGGATTTCTGGTTTATACGTCTTGGAACCGGAAGAAGAGATTTTCCTGTAAGGCTGAAGCTTCCGGATAGAAAGAAGGTTTTGGTAAATGATTCCATGGAAGAGGAAGCAGAAGCCTTATGGAAGAGGTTCCAATATCTTCAGGAGGCGCCGGTTGGCGTGGACTTTAGGGAGAATCCATGGCTTTGCGTGGTGGGGGAAGAGGAGCATCTGCGTGACGGGGTGTTACAGATTTTCTGGCAGCAGGTGCTTCATCACTCGCCGGAGGAAATGCGTATGGCCTGCTTCTTTGATCCGTCCATACCCTGGCAGAGGAATATTTATCACAGCATGAAATGGGTACCGCATCTTTGGTCGGAAAGCGGAGAAACCAGATTCCTGGCCGGAGATAAAGAAGCAGCAGCCGAAATTATTCCGGACCTTACCAGAGAACTTTCTGCACAGAAAGAGCAGATCACCTTTTTCCTGTTCCTGCTGAATCCGGCATTGATTCTCGGAGAAGTTCTGCAAAGTCTTTTGCAGGAGGGAAAGACGGACCGGGTTATGGTAGTTGGAATTGCAGGGAAAGAGCCGGAACTGTTAAAGGAATACCGCAGCCGGATGATCTGGCAGAAGGATCGTCAGGAACTTCAGCTATATGAAAAGGATAAACGGATTACCGTTTCTGTAAAGTACGATGGATTTGGCTGGAAGGAAGCTCTTTCATACGGTAGAAATTTTGCGTTATGGGAAAGGACCGGGAAGGGGAAGACAGAAGGAATTCCTAAAAATGTGGATTTTCTGGAACTCTTTGATTGTCAGCGGATTGAGGATCTTCACTGTGAAGTCCGCTGGCAGGAAGCAAGACCGGAAAAACGTCTTAAGGTGGCAATCGGGAAGGGAATGCAGGGCACGCTGGTGTATCTGGATGTGCATGAAAAATTCCATGGACCACATGGTCTGATTGCAGGAACGACAGGCTCCGGTAAGAGCGAATTGCTTCAAACATACCTGCTTTCCCTGGTGATTCAATTCAGTCCGCAGGATGTGAACTTCTTTGTGATTGATTATAAAGGTGGCGGAACCGGAAATTCGGTCAGGAATTTCCCTCATTGTGCCGGAGTGATTTCCAATCTGTCCGGTGGGCAGATCCGGAGAGCCATGCTGGCAATCAGCAGTGAGAATAAGCGAAGACAGCGGATTTTTTCCCAGTATGAGGTCAATCATATTGATGCTTACATGCAGCTTTATCGGGAAGGAAAAACTGCGTCTGCACTTCCCCATCTGCTTATCGTAATTGATGAATTTGCAGAATTAAAGAAAGAAGAGCCGGAATTCATGCAGGAGGTAATTTCACTTGCACAGGTTGGAAGGAGTCTCGGAGTGCATCTGATTCTGGCAACCCAGAAACCGGCAGGAACGGTAGATGATAAGATCTGGAGCAATGCCCGTTTTCATCTTTGCCTCCGGGTACAGGACAAGCAGGACAGTATGGATATGCTTCATAAGCCGGATGCCGCTTATCTGACGTCTCCAGGACAATGTTATCTTCAGATTGGAAATGATGAATTGTATCAGAGGTTCCAGACCGGCTATTGTGGCGGCAGATATCAGCCGGGAGGACGGAAAGAAGAGGAAGTGGTGCTTCTTTCGGAATCAGGAAGGAGAAGTGTGCTTCCAAAAGAAAAGGTAAAGGATGCAGTGGCAGTGGTTTCGCTTATAGACTGTATTGAGAGTTATGTAAACCAAACAGCAGAACAGAATGGATATGGGAGGGCAGAATTATTGTGGCTTCCCGAACTGGAAGAGGTAATCCAACTGGAAGAAATTCTGGAACAGGAGAAGGCAGAGCGCGAAAACAAAAGGAGCGGAGAGCAGGTATTCCGGATAGGAAAGTATGATGATCCGGAGAACCAGTGCCAGAAAATATTGTATTATGAACCACAAAAGCAGGGGCATCTGGGAATCTGTGGAGGACCGGCAGCTGGAAAGTCTCATTTGATCCGGCTTATTTTGGAACAGATAGCAAGGAATCATACGCCAATGGAAACAGAATATTTTCTGCTGGTTGTGGAACAACCGGGATTTCTTGTGTATGAAGAACAGCCGCATTGTCTTGCCCTTGTGCAGTCCCCAAAAGATCTTCCGGTATTCTTTTATCAGATGCGTCAGCTTTGGAGTGAAAGAAAACGGGTATTGAACGGGGAAAATTATAAGACCTATATACAAAAGAACCCGGGAAAGCTTCCGATTCTGTACGGCATGATTGATGGTATTGGAGTATTACGAAGATATTTAGGAGAAAACGAAGAGGAGTTCCTGATTTCCATGGCAGCAGAGGGGATCAGTCTTGGCGTATTTCTTATCCTAACCGGAAACGGGGTGGCAGATTTTCAGTCCAGGCTCTGGAATAAGATTAAGACAACATTGGCACTTGAGTTAAGTGATCCCTTTCAGTATGGGGATGTGCTACGCCAGTATCAGGGGATTCCGATTCCGAAGATAGGCGTTGCGGGAAGAGGATTATGCAAAAAGGAAAAGAGGGTTCTGGAGTTTCAGACGCTGGCATTCCAAAAAGAGAGTGCAGTTTATCAGGAGGGACAGCCTTTTTATGACCGGATTGTAAGAATTCCGGAATATCCGGAACTTACGCAGTTCCTTACGGTTTATCGCAAGAGCCGGAATTATGCTGGAACAGGTGACCGGGTACCACTGGGGTATAACAAGGAAACCGGAGAAATCGAAATCCTTGATCTTCAAAAGCTTTCCGGTTTTCTCATATCCGGTGCGGATCAGACCGGGAAGAGCAGTCTGATTAATCATCTGCTGTTTAGTGTGAGAAGTGTTACGGACTGGAAAATTCTGCTTCTGGATACCGAGGGAGAATATACCGGGTTTGCCAGAGAACCTAAAGTGATCTGCAGCCGGGAGGTGGCGGAACTGGAGGAAGAACTGCAGAAGGAACAAAAGGAGGGACAGAAGCAGGAGAGTCGGATTGTGCTTGTGATTCCGCATCTGGCAGCATTTACGAGGCAGATCTATTCCTATTGTGGAGAAGAGAAAAGAAAGATACAGCAATGGGAAGAACTGGTTGGGAAACGGAGACAGAATGTGGTTATGATTGGAGCCTATCATCCGCAGCGTGATCTGGAAGTATATGCAACACCTTTATTTCAGTCCCTTGCATCTTACCAGTGGGGGATTCATTTGGGAGGCAATGCATCCTTGCAGAGGGCATTGGAGTTTGACGGATTGAGCTTTGCTTTGCTGAACCAGACAGAACCTTCCGGAAATGGCTTTTTGAAAAAGGGATCGGGAGGAGGAAGTGTGCAGCTTCTCATCCCATATCAAGAACGGGAGGTGTAGAAGTATGATACAGGTAGATCTTTATGTGCCGATGCTGAACGAAATCTATGACTTTGAATGGAATGGACAGACGCTGACAGGGGAAATTGTCAGGCAGAGTTTGGAGTTGATTGAGCGTAAGGAAGAAGTTGCTTTTGAGGCAAAAGACTATTATCTGTATGCACTTGATCTGGGGCGGGTGCTTGACCCGGAACAGAAGCTGATCTGCCAGGGTGTCCTGGCCGGAGAACCGTTTGTTCTGATCTGAGGCAGAAGTCCATTTTGGAATGTGATTTTGCATAGCTAATCTGCATAGGAAATCCGGATAGGAAGTTTGGATAGAAAGGACGAGGATACCGTGAACGGACATGTGATGTTAAACAGCAGTATGTTGAAAAAGGAAATTGCAGAAATGCGGCAGCAGATAATGAAGGTGAAGGATTCTCTTAAGTGGATGGAAGAAAGGGCAGCCATGCTTCAGGAGCACTGGGAAGGAGAAGCAGGAACCACCTGGGGCAATACCTTTCAGGAATGGCTTCGGATAGATACAGAACATGTGGCAGTCCTGCAGGAAATTCTGGACAGAGCAGAGAAGATGGGAATAATACTTGCAACTGCAGAGCAAAACAACATGGTGCATGCACAGGAGGAATAGAGGTATGGAGGGAATGGTGAAGGTCCATTCAGAATATCTGCGGGAGGAAGCTGCGGTACTCAGTGAGGAATGTCAGCAGGCTTTAACACAGTATCAGGAAACGGTGGAACGGTTTATGGCACTTGCCATGAAATTTGAAACGAAGGGGATGGAACGGCTCTGTGGAATTGCAAAAGAGGAGCTGGAAGCGGCAAGGTGGCCGTTTGAAAGAACGAAGTGGTTTGCAGAGCGCCTTTTTCAGATTGCAGAATATTACGAACAGGCAGAAAGGGGAAATGTGGATGCTGCAGGAGTGGATTGAGGTTCAATTTAGTCAGTTACAGGGATTGGCGGATCAGATGCAGGCAACCGCAGACCAGATCCGGTTATTGGCAGATGAAAAGATGTGCCAGCTCCTTCTGGATACGAAGACGTGCTGGATGGGAGAAAGTGCGGATCTTCTCATGGAAAGGGAGGTGAAGTTATGTACAAAGTTATCCGGCGAAGCGGATGAATTAAAAAAGGTGGCACGTATGGTAGAGGGCTATGCAAAGGCCATGTATTGTGCTGAGAAATGTAATGAAACAATTGGAAATCTAAGAACGTATTAGGGAGGGATATTATGGCATTTTTTCAGGTTACTTCAAGAGAATTAAGAAATAAGGCAGAAAACTTACGGGGGTTAAACGGACAGTTCCGGGCAAAGTGCAATGAACTGGATTCCCAGGAACAGGAATTGTGCAGCATGTGGGAAGGACAGGCTAAGGAAGCCTTTCACCATGCATTTGCAAGGGATAAGGAGCAGATGTTTCTTTTTGAGAAACTGATTGAACGATATGTTGAGGTCATGCTTGAAATTGCCGCCAGATATGAAGAGGCGGAAGCAAGAAATGCAGAGATTGCATCGTCACGTAGTTATTAGATAGAAATAAAAATTGGGAGGATACAGTATATGGAAGGTATTTTAAAGGTTACACCGGAAAAACTGATTCAGTCGTCCGGTACATTTGCGACAACAGGAACACAGGTAAAGAATCTGACGGGAGAAATGATGACCCTGGTAGAGTCGCTGCAGGGAATCTGGCAGGGGGAAGCGTCTGGGACATTTTCAGCCCGTTTTAAAACCCTGCAGACAGATATGGATAAGCTTTACCGGATGATTGCGGAGCATTCCCAGGATCTGACGGAAATGGCCGGTCATTATCAGAGAGCCGAAAGCGGCAACATGGAACAGGGAAGCAGTCTGGAATCCAATATCATTAGCTAGGAGCAGAGCATGGATGGAAAGTATACAGAAGAAGAGATCAGCATGATTCTGGATACCTACATGTATCTGGGATATCAGGAAACTTCTAAGGAACCGGTGGAATTAAAAACGGTGATCGAGAAGCTTTCCGGTGTCCCGGAATATGGAGCAGGAGGCGCCTACCAGAATGAATACCAGATTCTGAAACAGGCTGTGCAGAATGAGCAGATTGGTAATCTTAAGGTCTGTTATGCGAGCGGTACACTTGGATTTGATCAGGGAACCAAGGCGTGTACCTTTCTGGATGAGAAGAATGACCGTATCTTTGTTGCCTACCGGGGGACAGGAGATGGTGAATGGCCGGATAATGGACTGGGCATGACGAAGGAAATCACGATACAGCAGCAGCGAGCCGTTGATTATTTTGACACCGTGGCAAGAAAGGCGCAGCTTACAGAGAATCAGCGGGTAATCGTAACCGGACATTCCAAGGGTGGGAATAAAGCGCAGTTTGTAACTATGGAAACAGAGTTTGGAGATCTGATTGACCGTTGTTATTCCGTGGATGGACAGGGAATGTCCGAGAAGGCAGATGCACGGTTCCGGCGTAAATACAGTGAAGCGGAATATCAGGACAGAATACAGAAGTTATATGGAATTCATGGAGAGAATGATTATGTAAGTCCGTTGGGAAACCAGATCATTCCGGAGGATCATGTGACCTATATCAGGACTCCGGTACAGAAAGGAAACTTTGCCGGATACCATGATATTACCTATATGTTTGCTTCTCTTGTGTTGGACCGGACAACCGGAAAATGGGTGACGCAATTTACAGGAAGAAGGAATGAAGAGGTCTTAAAGCAGGGGACACTTGGAAAGTATGCATCAGAGCTTTCCAAAGAGATTATGAAGCTGCCGGAAGAAGAACGGGCAGGAGCAGCCAATGTTGTGATGCAGGGAATTGAAGCAGCGGGTGGAGATTCACATGGCCTGAATGGTGAGAAAACAACCTTAGCGGATGTAAAACACTTTTTATTTGCCGGAATTCCGGCGATCACGGATGCAACAACCAAAACTGCAGGGGGACTTAACTTCCTGGGAAAGACGTTGTGGGAAGATTCTTATACGGAAGAAATACCAGACAGAGTCTGTGTTGAGGTGGATTATGTGTTGCTTGCTTCAAAGAGTGAGAGATTATCTGAGGCAGCAGAAGAGGCGTTAAAGCTGGGAGAGCAGATCCGGAGCTATGAAAGGGAAATGCCCTTTTACATGCAGGGAAGGAATCTGGTGACATTTCAGTTAAATCAGGTAGCTTCGGAGGTAGAGCATCTGGGAAAGAAAATACAGAAACTGGCATCCTTACAGCAGGAGATAGCTGCCTGTTATCAAAAGGCAGATGAGCAGACCGAGGAGCTCTGCAATCGATGATCAGGAGAGAGTTCCCGGAAAAAAGTCTGCATGAAAAGGCTGGAAATCCGGATTCTGCCGGATCTTTTTACGGAATTCGCCCGGAGTACATTGCAAATACTGCCGGAATACTTTGTTGAAATAACTGGCATTGTTAAAACCAACCTGAAAGGCCAGGTTGGAAATGGAAGCGGCTGCCGGATCATTGTTCTGGATCAGGAAAGCTGCCATATAAATGCGGTACTTCATCAGGTATTCCACCGGGGTCATATGCAGGCAGCGTTTGACACAGCGACAGCATTCACTTTTGCTGATGTGAACCTGGGAAGCGAGGTCATCCAGTGTGATACGGTCTGCATAATGAGTTTCAATGTATTTCATAATTTTTTTGGTACGAATTTCATCGGAGGTAAGAACTGCCGTATACCGGGTTTCATTTGGTGTGAAAGGAAACTTTTTCAGCAGTTCATACCAAAGCTCACAGATACAGGATTTGGTTGCCAGTTCATAGCCCCATTCCTGATCCCTATTTAACTGGACAATCTGGTAAGAAAGGGACAGAATGTGGGACAGCCCCTCGTCAGAAGAATCCAGATGAAGTGCCCGGAGACCTGCATGATGAAGCAGAGGGGTTACATATTTACTGGTAAACAGCGTATCTCCATAACCGAACAGGAAAGAAGGGTGAAAGGCATAGGAAAACAGTTTGCAGCTCTGGGACGGAGAAACAGAAAGGATGGAATGCATGACATTCTGGTTGATAATAACGCCCTGCCCGACTTCCAGCGGAATCTGATTGTCATCATAATAAATAATGGCAGATCCTTCTTCCACAAGAAAAACTTCAATTTCCGGATGCCAGTTCCAGCCAATCCGGTTCATATAGGAGCGGTTCAGGTCCACATAGGTAACGTGAACCGGATATTCGGTTTCACCGGAAAAGCGGATACGTTGGTCGGTCTGTTTTTGCACGTCTTCAGAATTATTAATCATAATCGGACTTCCTCAGCTATATTTTATAAATTCCATTTTATCGGATCTGTCCGAGATATTCAATTCATTTCTTGCGTATATATGTAACAGTTCCGCTATGCAGAAAGGATTGTGAGGAAAAAGGATGCAGAATCAGAAGCTGGAAGATGTATTAAATTTATCATTAGAGGCAACCAGGGAAGAAAGGGAAAAGTCCCGGCAATTGGATGTGGGATATCTGGAACAGGAGGAACGGTGGGAACTGATCGTGAAACACAACGGAAGTCTGCAGCCACTGGCAGGGGATCTGATTCGGGTTGAGGAACTGATTGCAGGATATGCGATTGTAACACTACCGGAATCCCTGATTGAATCGTTTGCGGAACTGCCGGAGGTAGAGTATATCGAAAAACCAAAACGATTGTATTTCGAGGTTCTCGCTGGAAAGCAGGCCTCCTGTGTACCGGAGGTTACGGTGAGAGATCCATTTCTGTCGGGGAAAGGGGTATTAATGGCCATACTGGATTCCGGAATTGATTATCAGAGTCCGGAATTTCAGGAAAGAGGCGGGAAGACAAGAATCCGTTATTTATGGGATCAGACATTAAATCCTAAAGAGGTGGATGCACTTCTTTCGAATGGTAATGGAGAATTTATGCAAAGCTTACCCCCGGAGGGCTTTGCACAGGGAGTATTGTTTTCGAAAGAACAGATTGATATGGCACTGCAGAGTGAGGATCCGTTGCGGATCGTACCGAGTCTGGATGCTTCCGGCCATGGAACCGCAGTTGCGACGATTGCAGCAGGATCCGGGAACTTTATGGATGGTCGGTTTCAAGGCGTGGCACCGGAAGCGGAACTTCTGATTGTAAAGATCGGAAGCAGCAGACCGAATTCTTTTCCCAAGACCACAGAACTGATGAGGGGACTTACCTTTGCTGTGCAGACGGCACTGCAGCTTTCCATGCCGCTTGTGATTAATCTGAGCTTTGGAAATACTTACGGAGTTCATGACGGAACGTCGCTTGTAGAGCGGTTTCTTGATAATATTGCAGAGATCGGAAGAGGTGTGATCTGCGTAGGGAGTGGCAATGAGGGGGCGGCCGGAGGGCATGCAGCAGGAACATTTAACAGGGATGCACAGGGAAATATACCGCGGACGGAACTGGCGGTTGGAGAATATCAGACGTCATTCAGTGTGCAGCTATGGAAGGAGTATACGGACACCTTCCGGATTACCCTGCAGTCTCCCGGAGGGCAGATTATACAGCTAAATTCTGCTTTGAGCGGTGCTGTGCGATACCGGTTGGAAGATACGGAGCTTTTGATTTATCAGGGAGAACCTACTCCGTATTCTGTCAGGCAGGAAATTTATTTTGACTTTTTACCGATTGGAAGTTATGTTAACCGTGGGATCTGGACCTTTGCAATAGAGCCGGTGCAGGTGGAAGGCGGAGGGTATGACTTCTATCTGCCAAGCAGTTCTGTGCTTAGCGGAGAAACCCGTTTTTTCCAACCGACATCGGAAAAGACATTAACGATACCTTCTACAGCAGCCAGAGTGATTACCGTTGGCGCCTATGATACCTATACCGAAGCCTATGCGGATTTTTCTGGAAGAGGAGAGAATATGTCTCCTGCATCGGTTAACATAAAACCGGATCTTGCGGCACCGGGAGTAAATATTGCAACGTTAAGTCCCGGAAATCTTCCTGTTACCGTGTCAGGAACGTCCTTTGCGACGCCTTTTGTTTCGGGAAGTGCTGCACTTCTTATGGAATGGGGCATTGTGAGAGGTAATGATCCTTTTCTGTATGGAGAAAAGGTAAAGGCCTTTCTTCGCAGAGGTGCTCGCACATTACGGAGTGAAAGTGTTTATCCCAATAATCGTGTTGGCTGGGGGGCACTTTGTCTGGCGGGAAGCCTGCCGGATTAATATACCTTTTCGTGAAAAACAGATTGAATGAAACTGCCTTCTGTGAGTATAATGATGTTGCAAGGAAAATATTGAGAGTCGAGATATAGATGAAACGATAGGACTAAATCAAAAGAAATCTTATTAAACAAAGGTTTGAATGGTTTAAGTCCTATTTTTAAAAAAGTTTGCGAGAGAATATTCTGCAATTTTAAATAATGAGTTAGTATGAATGCAAGTCAGGAATTGAGGCGGATATAAAAACATAGGAGAGTTGGTTTGTCTGATAATATAAATGTACCTGTGATAGTTGACAGCACAGAAGAATAAATTGAGAATTTAATTCATTATGTACGTGGTGAGCAGGTTATGATAGATAGTGATTTGGCACTGCTTTATAATGTAGAAACGAAAAGATTGAATGAAAGCGTTAAAAGAAATGCGAAACGTTTTCCGGAAAGTTTTTGCTTCCAACTGACGGAGGATGAATATGTTGATTTGAGGTCGCAATTTGCGACCTCAAACACAGAAAATGCAACTTCAAAAGGAGGACGCAGATATTTGCCATATGCCTTTACAGAGCAGGGAATAGCAATGCTGTCAGCGGTCTTAAGGAGTGACGAAGCTATTCAGGTAAGTGTAAATATTATGAATGCTTTTGTAAAAATGCGACGTTTCCTGGCTGAAAATGCTGTGATGCTTGATAAGCTAAACAGCTTGGAACTAAAGCAATTAGAGTATCAAAAGGAGTCTAATGACAAATTTAATCAGATTTTTGCTTATATTTCTGAACATGAAGAGGTGAGGCAGAAGATATTCTTTGAAGGACAGATATACGATGCATTCCGTCTTCTGGTAAGTCTTGTGGAGAAAGCGGAAAAATCAATAGTCTTAATAGACAATTATGTTGATGTGGCAACTTTGAACATTTTTGCAAAAAAGAAAGATGGTGTAGATGTAACAATTTATACTGTTCGCAGAACCCGTCTTGCAAGTCAGGATATTGCAAATTTTAACAGTCAATATCCAACATTAACTGTGAATTATACGGAAGTTTTTCACGACAGATTTCTTATTATAGATGAAGAAACTGCATATCATATTGGTGCATCGATTAAAGACGCAGGTAAAAAATGTTTTGGAATAAGCAGGATAGGAGATGCAGGAATTATTTCAGATATACTTCAGCGTTTAGAAATTGAAACGGAAGAAGCAAACAATTAAATCACGATAATGACAGAGACCATTATGAAGAGGTTTTTAATAATAATTGACTAATTGCAAATGGAAATGACAGAGTAGATGATAAGCTGGAAAAATACTTAATCAGAAAACGGATCAGGAGAGAAGACGATGATTACATTAAACGGACAATGGAAGATGAAGCAGGTAAAGGAGAGTGAATGGCACCAGGGAACGGTTCCGGGAACCGTGTATACGGATCTGCTCACCCAAGGGTTAATTGTAGATCCCTATGTTGGGGAGAACGAGGATGAAGTCCGGGATCTTTCCTACAATGATTATCTTTATGAAAGAGAATTTTTGATTTCAAAAGAGGTCCTGAACAATGAGAGAAATCTTCTTATCTGCAAGGGGATTGATACGATTGCAGATCTTTTCGTTAATGGAAAGCAGATAGGAAGCTGTAATAATATGCATCGGGAATATGAGTTTGATCTTAACGGTTTCTTAAAAGAAGGAGTAAATCAGATTCGGGTTTATTTCCATTCGCCGATGAAGTATATGCAGAAGTTTTATGAGAAGAAGCCATTGTGGGGAGTAACCAGTACGGTGCCGGGATATCAGTATATCCGGAAAGCACATTGCATGTTTGGATGGGACTGGGGCCCGAAGCTTCCGGATATGGGAATCTGGCGGGATATTTATATCGAAGAGGTAAATGGTGCACGGATACAGAATGTACAGATCCGCCAGCAGAATGAAGAAGAGGTCAGTCTCCTCTCTGTGATTTTAAAGAATGAAGTTATGCCAAGTGACACAGCCGGGATTATTGCAGAATGCAGAGTTTATGATCCGGAAGGAAAAGAGTTAGTTATACAGACTGCAGATGCAAAAGAAACACAGACCTTTCCGATAGAGATTAAGAACCCGGAACGCTGGTGGCCGAACGGCTATGGAGAGCAGAAATTATATCGGGTATGTGTAAGCCTGAAGAGAGAAAACCAGATCATTCAGGAGAAGGTAATCCGTTTTGGAATCCGTGATTTTACGGTGGTGCGCAGACCGGATGAGTGGGGCGCGGGATTTACGTTCTGTATCAATGGAATGGAGATCTTTGCCAAAGGAGCAAACTATATTCCAGAAGACAGTATCTTTGGAAAACGAAGTAAAGAAAGAACGGAACGCCTTTTGAAAGACTGCCGGAAGGCTAATTTTAACTGTATCCGCGTATGGGGTGGCGGCTGTTACCCCGATGACTATTTTTATGATTTGTGTGATGAACTTGGACTGCTTGTATGGCAGGACTTCATGTTTGCCTGTGCTGTTTATGATCTGACGGACTCGTTTTATGAAAATATCAAGCTGGAAGCAAGAGACAATATTATCCGGCTTCGGAATCATCCATCCCTTGGCATGTGGTGTGGAAACAATGAAATGGAAGGTGCCTGGGTTGGCTGGGGAATTCCTCAGAATCAGAAATTGAAGCAGGATTATCTTACGATGTTTGAACGATTGATTCCACAGATGGTGGAAGAGTATGGTCCGGATCGATTCTATTGGCCGGCCTCTCCATCTTCCGAGGGCGGTTTTGAGGATCCGTTTGATGAAGGAAGAGGCGATGCACATTACTGGGACGTATGGCATGGCAAGAAGCCGTTCGAGGATATTGAGAGTAAGTTTTTCCGATTTTCCAGTGAGTATGGATTTGAAGCGATTCCAACGATGAAGACGTTAAGAACCGTGATCCATGAAGACCAGTTCAATATCGTATCTCCCGAAATGGAGAAGCACCAGAAATGTATTGATAATGGTCCGGGTAATGTCACGCTGATGTATTATCTGCTTCAATATTACCAGCTTCCGACAACCTTTGAACGGATGGTATATGCAACACAGTCCCTGCAGTCGGATTTTCTGGAAATGGCGATCCGTCATTTCCGGAGTCACAGGGAGAGATGCTCGGGAAGTACCTACTGGCAGATCAATGATACCTATCCTACGATTTCGTGGGCAACTTTAGACTATTATGGCAGGTGGAAGGGTGCTCATTATGTGGTAAAGAGAAGCTATGGCAAGGTGATTTCATATGTGGAAATCGGTGCAGACCGGGTGGCAAGACTGTATGTGTCCAGTGATGAGACGAGGCCTTTGAAGCTTACCTGCAGGCTGGAACTTATAGAGCAGGGAAAGGAGGCATTACATACGGAATGCAGGAAAGTTACTGCGGAACCGTTAACCTCTTCGTGTGTCGCTTCCTTTAAAATCCCGGAGATGAAGGAACTTCGCAGCAGAGAATGCTATCTTCATTATGAAATCCAATGTGAGGGAGAAGTAATTGACTCTGGAAACCGTCTCCTGGAAAGACCAAAGAAATTCCATTTCCTAGATCCATACCTTACTGTCTGTGTTGAGGAACATGAGAGATTTAAAATTACCGTGAAGGCGCAGCAGTTCGCAAGGAGAGTTGGAATTGAATTTACGGATACGGATGTGATCCTGTCGGATAATTATTTCGATCTGCTTCCGGGAGAGAGTAAGACGGTATGGGTCGAAGAGATCCGTTCGGACAAAGAGGTAAATCAGAAAACCTTGTCTGAGGAAATAGTTCTTACAAGTAATTACGATGTGTCGAAGTAATGATAGGATATGATTCGGAGAAGGACAGTAACCATATCTGAAACCACTGGAGAAAATTAAAGCAATTCCGGTTGTAAATGTTTTGGTATTCCATTAAAATAATAGCTATATTCTAAGACGGCTATGATACATGGAAAATAAGGAACGGTTAGAATGGTTGCAAAAAGATATGAAACAGAGGTAATGATAAATGCTTCCTGAACAATTTACGAACCGGATGAAAGAAATGCTGAAAGAAGAGTACGAGGATTTTGTTGAATGCTATGGAAATGACCATGCACATTCCCTGCGGATCAATCCGTTAAAAGGAACGAAGGAGCAGTATGATCAGACTTCCGTATTTAAAGAAAGAGAGCCATTAAAGGAGCAGGTTGCCTGGGAAGAAAACGGGTTCTATTATGAGGACTCTTTGCAGCCCGGGAAGCATCCTTTTCATGAGGCCGGAGTGTACTATATTCAGGAAGCCAGTGCGATGGCGCCGGCGGCAATCTGTAAGAGGGCAGATCCCAATTTCGTAAATTCTGCAGATACTGAGAAGACCGAAATTTCAAATGATACAGAGGGACAAAGGGAGGAAAAGAACTCCGCAGACTTCCGGTTCTTCGGAGAGCGGATTCTTGACCTGTGTGCAGCCCCGGGAGGGAAGAGTACCCAGATGGCAGCAGCCATGGCGGGAAGAGGAATTCTGTTCAGCAATGAAATCCATCCGGCAAGGGCAAAGATTCTGTCCGAGAATATCGAGCGCATGGGGATTGTGAATGACATTGTTCTAAACCATGATCCCAAGGCGCTGGCAGAACGTTTCCCATCCTATTTTCATCGGATTCTGGTGGATGCGCCCTGTTCAGGAGAAGGAATGTTCCGCAAGAAGGAAGAAGCGGTGGAACAGTGGTCTTTAGATAACGTGAAGCTGTGTGCAGGGCGGCAGGAGGAGATCTTAGAGTGTGCCTATACCATGCTGATGAGTGGCGGGATTCTGGTCTATTCGACCTGTACCTTTGCACCGGAAGAGGACGAAGAAATGATCGCACATTTTCTTACGAAGCATCCGGATATGAAGCTGCTTCCGGTTCCACTTGTCGGAGGTATGGAACCAGGGCTTAATTTCGATGAGAGACTTGGCAAAGAACTTCAGAAGACTGTCCGTCTATGGCCGCATAAGGTAAATGGAGAAGGACACTTTGTTGCTCTTTTTCAAAAAGAAGGAACTCTTTCTGTCATACAGGAAGTTTCCGGCATGCAGGACAAAGAATGCAGGAAATCCAAAAAAGGAAGCAGTTTCCAAAAAGGAAAAGATAAGAAAAGCCAGTCCGTGTCAAATCAGATGACCGAAGCCATTGCTGCATTTGAACAGTTTGAAGCACAAACCCTTCAGCCATCCTGGCGGGAAGGAAAGGAGGGAGCTTTCTATCTTACCTTCGGAGATCAGTTGTATCTTGTTCCAGAAGGAACACCGGATCTGCATGGACTTAAGGTACTGCGTCCGGGACTGCATCTTGGAACTTGTAAAAAGGGTCGTTTCGAACCGTCACATGCGCTGGCTCTTTCCTTAAAGAGCAAAGATGTCAAAGATACCATTGATTTGTCGGTGGAAGATGCGATAAAATATATAGAAGGCTATACCTTCCCGGCAGAAAACCGGAAAGGCTGGTGCCTTATTACCGTGGAAGGCTACAGTCTGGGCTTTGGAAAAGCAGCAGGAGGAAGCCTTAAAAATCACTATCCGAAGGGACTTCGCAAGTCATGTTAAAGAAACGAATGTATCCGTTACTGGCAGCCTCGATACTGCTTTTGGCACTTACCGGCTGCGGAGCGGCAAAATCTGAAAATATAACGGCAGGAATGGAAGCCATTAAGTCGTTGGATTACGATACGGCGCTTACCTGCTTTGAAGCAGCAAAAGAAGCAGGGGAGAATGAACGGCTTCTGTATCGGGGAGAGGGAATTGCTTATTTAGGGAAGACCATGTACCCGGAAGCGGTGGAAGCATTTCTTGCTTCCCTCAATCATAGCAATGGTCTGATTGAGAATATGGACTATGACATCAACTATTATCTGGCAACGGCTTATTATAAGCAGGGAGACTATGATGATGCCATAGCGATATATGATGCAATTATTGCCATGAAGAAGGACGAGAAGGATGCCCTTTATTTCCGTGGTGCGGCCTATACGGAGAAGGACAGAATCGAAGAGGCACAGCAGAGCTTTGATGCGGCGATTGCAGTGGATCCTTCGGATTATGACATGGTCATTGATATTTACTGCATTCTGAATGAGCATGGTTATAAGGAGATCGGAACAACCTATCTTCAGACGGCCATGGAGAATGACACGAAGAAGATGACCAATTACGAAAAGGGACGGATCAGTTACTATCTCGAGGATTATGAGAATGCCCGCACTTATCTGGAAAAGGCACGGGATGAGAAAGGATATGAGGCTGTTTTATTCCTCGGAAAGACCTATGAAACACTTGGGGACAATAACTATGCCATCAGTGTCTATAATACATATCTCGAAAATAATCCGGATGCAGCACAGGTTTGGAACCAGCTTGGGTTATGTAAACTGAACATGGAGGATAATGAAGGAGCACTGCAGGCTTTTCAGACAGCGATGCAGATTGAGGACAATGGAATGATGCAGACCCTTAAGATGAATGAAATCATTGCCTATGAGCATCTCCATGAATATAAAAAGGCATCCGTTTTAATGGAAAGCTACCTGAAATCTTACCCGGATGATGAGACGGCACAGAGAGAATATCTTTTCCTCAAAACACGATAGTGACCGGATAGTCAATGGTCAGATTAGATAAAAATAAAAAATATTATTGTATAATCAGCACAAGATTTATGTTTATGTTGTTATGTAAACACAATATCTTGTGCTTTTATATTGACTTTCCTTTGGGGCAATGTTAAACTTTTAATCAATGAGGCTTGATAATGAGCCTTATGTTTTTTCAAAAAAGGGGGACTTACAGTGTTTCAGGTAATCAAAAGAGAAGGCGAAGTTACAGATTTCACATTAACGAAGATCAGCGATGCCATCATGAAGGCATTTAATGCGACCGATGTGCAGTACAATAATGATGTAGTGGATCTTCTTGCACTTCGTGTCACCGCAGATTTTCAGAGTAAGGTGAAGGATGATGGGATCCATGTGGAGGATATTCAGGACAGCGTGGAGAAGGTTTTGGAGCAGGCCGGCTATGCTGAGGCGGCCAAGGCGTTCATTCTTTACCGGAAGCAGCGTGAAAAGATGCGTACCATGACTTCGACCATTCTGGATTACAAAGATGTAGTAAACAGTTATGTGAAGATTGAAGACTGGCGTGTGAAGGAAAACTCCACCGTGACCTATTCCGTAGGAGGACTGATTTTAAGTAATTCCGGAGCTGTTACAGCAAACTACTGGCTGTCTGAAATTTATGATCAGGAGATCGCGGATGCACATCGTAACGCGGACATTCACATTCATGACCTGTCCATGCTTACCGGATATTGTGCCGGTTGGTCCTTAAAACAGCTGATTACAGAAGGTTTGGGCGGTATTACCGGAAAGATCACTTCCGCACCCGCAGCACACCTTTCCGTGCTCTGCAACCAGATGGTGAATTTCCTTGGAATTATGCAGAATGAATGGGCCGGGGCACAGGCGTTTTCTTCCTTTGACACCTATCTTGCTCCGTTTGTCAAGGTAGACAATCTTTCTTATAAAGAAGTAAAGAAGTGTATCGAAGCATTTATTTACGGGGTAAATACACCGAGCCGCTGGGGAACACAGGCTCCGTTCAGCAACATTACACTGGACTGGACGGTTCCGTCCGATCTTGCAGAGCTGCCCGCAATTGTTGGCGGTAAGGAGATGGATTTCTGCTACAAGGACTGCAAGAAGGAAATGGATATGATTAACAAGGCCTTCATCGAGACGATGATCGAGGGAGATGCCAACGGAAGAGGCTTCCAGTATCCGATTCCGACTTATTCCATTACGAGGGACTTTGACTGGTCCGATACCGAGAACAACCGGTTATTATTTGAAATGACATCCAAATACGGTACACCGTATTTTTCCAACTATATTAATTCCGATATGGAACCGAGCGATGTACGTTCCATGTGCTGCCGACTTCGTCTGGATTTAAGAGAGCTTCGTAAGAAGACCGGCGGTTTCTTCGGCTCCGGTGAAAGTACAGGCTCCGTTGGTGTAGTAACCATTAATATGCCGCGGATTGCTTATCTTTCCGCAACGAAGGATGACTTTTACAAGCGCCTCAACAAGATGATGGATATTGCGGCAAGATCTTTAAAGATCAAGAGAGAAGTTATCACGAAGCTTCTGAATGAAGGACTGTATCCTTATACGAAACGGTATCTGGGAACCTTTGAGAATCACTTTTCCACGATTGGCCTGATCGGTATGAATGAGGTTGGTTTGAATGCCAACTGGCTTCGCGCAGATATGACGGATAAGCGGACACAGGAATTTACGAAAGAAGTTCTGAATCATATGAGAAACCGTCTCTCCGATTATCAGGAGCAGTACGGAGATCTGTATAACCTGGAGGCAACTCCGGCAGAGAGTACGACCTATCGTCTGGCAAAGCATGACCGTAAGAGATGGCCTGCCATCAAGACCGCAGGAAAGCCGGGAGATACCCCGTATTATACGAATTCCTCCCATCTGCCGGTCGATTATACTACTGATATTTTTGATGCGCTGGATATTCAGGATGAATTGCAGACACTTTATACTTCCGGAACGGTATTCCATGCATTCCTTGGAGAAAAGCTTCCGGACTGGAAGGCGGCAGCAGATCTCATCCGCACGATTGCAGAGAATTACAAGCTTCCTTATTATACCTTGTCACCGACCTATTCCATTTGTAAGGAACACGGCTATCTGGCAGGGGAGCAGAAGATCTGTCCTCACTGCGGTAAGGTGACGGAAGTATACAGCCGTATTACCGGATATTATCGTCCGGTGCAGAACTGGAACGATGGTAAGCTTCAGGAATATGCGAACCGTAAGGAATACGATGTGGCACATTCTACATTAAAGAAGCCGATTGTGACGATGGTAACCTTATCCGATTATGATAAGCCAAAGGCATCCGTAACCGTGGAAGAGCCGGAAAGCATCATTTATTTATTTACCACGAAGACCTGTCCAAACTGTAAGCTGGCGAAGGAATACTTGAAAGGAATCAATTATCTTCTGATTGATGCAGAAGAAAATATGGAACTGGCCACGAAGTATGGAGTTATGCAGGCGCCAACCCTTGTTGTAGTAAGTGGAGATCAGGTTAAGAAATATGTAAATGCATCCAGAATCAAACAGTTTGCGGATAGCTGTAAGGAAATTCTTGTTTAAGCAGCTGTGCATCTGAGAAAGAGGAGAACAAAGTATGATTAACAAGCTGGTGGCACAGATTAAAAAGACCGGAGCACCGATCGTGGTGGGCTTGGATCCGATGATGAAATTCATTCCGGAGCACATCAAAGAAAAAGCATTTGCAGAATTGGGAGAAACACTGGAAGGAGCAGCAGAAGCGATCTGGCAGTATAATAAGGCGATTGTAGATGCAATCCATGACCTTGTTCCGGCAGTCAAACCGCAGATTGCCATGTATGAACAGTTCGGACTTCCGGGACTTTCGGCATTTTATAAAACCGTACAGTACTGTAAGGAAAAGGGACTCATTGTCATCGGCGACATCAAGCGTGGCGACATCGGTTCCACCTCAGAAGCCTATGCCGTTGGACATCTTGGCAAGGTGCAGGTCGGAAGCAAGTCCTATTATGGATTTGACGAAGATTTTGTAACTGTGAACCCGTATCTTGGATCCGATGGTGTCAATCCGTTTATCAAGGTCTGCAAGGAAGAGAAGAAGGGTATTTTCGTACTGGTGAAGACCTCCAATCCCAGCAGTGGAGAATTCCAGGATCGTCAGATTGCAGATGCCGGAAACCGTCCGCTCTATGAAGTGGTAGGGGAACAGGTGGCAAAATGGGGTGAAACCCATATGGGCGATACCTACAGCTATGTCGGAGCCGTGGTCGGTGCCACTTATCCGGAAATGGGCAAAGTGCTTCGTAAAATTATGCCGAAAAGTTATATCCTGGTACCCGGTTACGGCGCTCAGGGCGGCAAGGGCGCTGATCTCGTTCATTTCTTTAATGAAGACGGACTTGGTGCGATTGTCAATTCCTCCCGTGGCATTATTGCCGCTTACCAGCAGGAAAAATATGCACGCTTTGGAGCTGAGAACTTTGCAGATGCTTCCCGCGCAGCCGTGCTTGACATGAAGGAAGATATTGAACAGGCACTGCAGAACCGGTAGAAGACTTCAGGCAATTTCAACATAGAGGAGACTAAGGAAAGGCTAAGGAAACAATGCTGAAGATGAATGAGGTAATTAATGATACCTATCAGGTTACCGGATAGGTAGGCTCCGGTGGCGGTAGAATTGTTTACAAAGCCAGACATCTGAGACTGGAAACCGATGTGGTCATTAAACAGATCAGGGAAGAAGTCAAGGTATTACCATTTTAGACAGAATAAGCATAACAACTCAGGGTTCCAGAGGAATATTTGCAACCTATTAAAGATCATGCAAAAGCCAAAGGAATGAGCGTTAATCAGTTAGTTATCTCATTACTTGAAAAAGATATGGGGATAGAAATAGCAACTGTAAGGGAACAGAACAAACAAAATAAGGAAAGGAAAGAGGCATTTGCTAAATTAGAGCAGCTACGCAAAAAGGGAATTGTTACAGATGACAAGGCAGAATAAACTTATCGCAAAAATGGTGTGATTTGATGAAAAAAGTGTGTAGTAAAGTGTGTAGTAATTCGTAGGAAGGATACGCCAAATATCACGAGTGGCAGTGAATTCGTCCATGTGTTTGTAGAGATACAGATGCATGGACTTTTTTTATTTTGGTTACCGGCACAGATGCCGGAGAAAGAGAGGATTTTATGACAGAGAAGATTAGAGAATACAATAACGGTAGACCAATGGAAAGCAAGGCATGGACCGAGAAGCTTGGCGTGTTCCAGTGCTTTCAGAAGATTCACAACATGGTGCAGGACAAAACGGGAGACAATCTTATGGATGATGTGATTGATAATATTCTTCGTAGCGGGAAGATTGAACTGCCGGAGCCCCATGTATCACTTGTGGAAAAGGAAATTTGTGACTATGTGGAGAAGATTTTCCAGAAGCTTCGTGACCATGAATATAATGAGAAGCTGATGAAGGTTTACTTCATGGGTTGCCAGGTGCCAGTGGCACCTGTTTGGCAACGACCGGAGCGGCAGCGGAGAAGCGGAGCAAGACTGGTAGAACAGTTTGGAAAATATAATCCGGATACTACCATTTTCAATCATAGTATTCGTGCTAATGCCAAAGGATACGAATATTACTGCTATATGCTTTTAAGACATTAGAACAAGTCGGGTAGAAGGTAGGTGAGACAATATGGCAAAGCAATACAGGAATCACAATATCCGTTTCAATATGGGTGATGAATTAGCGGTGCAGGCGTGGGAACGCCTGCATTCCGAAGAGGTAGAACAGAGCTTTAAGTCGCAGAATGCTTTTGTGGTGGCTGCGATTAATGATTATTATGAAAGGCATCTTGCCAAGAAAAACGATCCCTATCTTGAAAGCAGGGAAAAGGAAAATGCCTTTGCTGACAGACTGGTGCAGTCGGTGGAGCAGACGGCGGACGGTATGTGCGTCCACCTGACCCAGAAGGGCAAGGAGCTGACCGTCACCGGAGAGAAGGTGCTCTGCGCCATCGGCCGCCGCGCCTACTTCGACGGGCTGTTTGCCGCTGACCTGACCCCGGAGCTGAACGGCAGGCGGCTGCTGGTGGACGAGAACTACCAGACCAGCATCCCCACCGTGTACGCCATCGGCGATGCGTCCTCTGCCGTGCAGCTGGCGCACGTGGCGGCGGCGCAGGGCACGGACTGCGTGGAGCGTATGTGCGGCGGCAAGGGCACCACCGATCTGGACGTGATCCCCAGCTGCATTTACAGCGCGCCGGAGATCGCCGTGGTGGGACTGACGGAGGCGGAGGCGAAGGAGCAGGGCATCCCCGCCGTGTCCGGCAAATGCACCCTGTTCAGCAACGCCCGCACCATCATCGAGGACCCCGGCCGCTGCTTTATGAAGCTGGTGGCGCGGAGCGACACCCACGAGATCGTCGGTGCCCAGCTCATGTGCCAGCATGCCAGCGACATGATCTCCCAGCTGAGCACCGCCATGGTGAACCGCCTGACGGCGGAGCAGCTGCTCTCTGTCATGCGGCCTCACCCCTCCTTCGAGGAGGCTCTGTCCGAGGCGGTGGAGAATCTCGCGTCCAAGCTGGCGTAAAAACACAGCAGGGCAGGGGAGCGCGCCGCGCTTCTCTGCCCGCTCTTTTTTCAGGAGGTGCCCATGGATACCATACAGCGGCAAAAGGCAGCCCTCCGCCGGGAGGCAGCGGCGGCGGAGGCAGCGTTGACATCATCGGAGCGTCACCTCTCCGACGATGCCATTCTCCGCCACGTGCTGCACACACCGGAGTACCGCCGCGCCGGAACGGTGTTCGCCTTCGTGGGGCGCGGCAGCGAGATCGACACCGCGCCCCTGCTGCGTCAGGTGCTGGCGGACGGCAAGCGTCTGTGCGTCCCCCTCTGCACCGCCCCCGGTGTCATGGAGTGCCGGCAGGTGCTTGCGCTGTCGGAGCTTGCGCCGGGAGCCTACGGCATCCCGGAGCCGCCCGCCGCCGCGCCCCCCATCCCCGCCGAGCAGCTCGACCTCGCCATCGTCCCC